>Ga0265298_10001458_pt1 | contig 35057 bp, 49 predicted proteins | sample AusTroGonzalo_MG_3_FD_193486 | JGI IMG/M metagenome (GOLD analysis project Ga0265298, IMG submission 193486) | Bovine rumen microbial communities from tropical cattle in Woodstock, Queensland, Australia - Gonzalo_01 | ecosystem: Host-associated > Mammals > Digestive system > Stomach > Rumen ...
GATGTTTGGTATCTTATACCGAACGTAAACTTCAACAATAGACTTTTGATTCTTGGTGTATGCCCCATATGTAAAAAACCTATGGCAATCTTAAAAGAGAAAAGAAAAACAGACGGCCGAACTTTTAAAGAAGAATACACGGGAACAATCGAAGTAAACAAAATTAAAAAAGTATGCACGACAAGTATTGACTACACTTTACAAGACTTAAAACAGAAAAAATGTAAAATGACTTTACCCAAACACATACGTTCGGGCGAAAACATCATTGTAAAGATAGGCGGCAAAGTCTATCAACGAATGAATGCAATCGGACGTTGGGGACAAAAAGAAAAAATAGAAGACATATTGTTATTAGGTTAAACAATGGTTATGTAATGGCGGCACAACTCCTCGCCGCCACCCTTTCTTTATGTAATACACCTTTCATTTAAGAAGACTACCAATAAGAAGACTACTTAAATTAGAGAATGGAAAACTCGGCGGTTGTAAATTTCTGACCGCAACCGCTTTTTTTTAGGAAAACGTTTTTTTTCATATTCATTAAAAATCTCCATTTCAAAGAATAGACTTCTCTATTCAAGAGGGGGACAAAATATCCCCCTTTTTAAATATTCATCCCTACTCTATACACGTGAGTAGATTCTACATAATTCCAATCGAGGGGGCAACCCCTCTTTTATTGACAACGACCCGAAAGGACAATCGAAATGGCAAGACCAACAAAGTACAAGAAGCAATATTGCGAAAAAATGTATGATTTCTTTAATATTGAGCATACATACATCAAAAATGTTATAACTTATGACAAAAACGGTAACGAAAAGATAATTGAAGTTGAGAAAGCAAATAAACTTCCGACATTCGAAAGATTTGCAGTGGACATTGATGTTTGCGTTGATACATTGAACGAGTGGTGCAAGGTTCACAAAGAGTTTTCCGAAGCATATAGGAAGTGTAAAGCACTTCAAAAGGATATGTTAAACGACTTGGCAATGCGTGGTTTTTATAACCCGACTTATACAATGTTTGTTGCTAAGAACATAACAGATATGACAGACAAACAAATTGTTGACAATAAGGTTACATATTCACTTTTTGAAAAAGAAGTTGAAAAGAAAGCGAAAGAAATTGAGTAATGGAACTATCGTCAACCGTTTTAAAAAAGATTAGAAATTGCCTTGTTGATTATCGTTATGTCGTGTTAAGTAATGACCCCGAAAATGAACTCAAAAGCCCGTATTTCCATTATGACTTATCGGACTTGCTCTTAAAAGACAAAGGAAACGTGGCGATTGAAATGTTTAGGGAAAGCGGCAAGAGTGCATATGCTTTAAGGACATTTCCTTTACATTCTCTTTCATATCCAAGTAAAGACCGAGACTACATCGTAATCATAAAGAAAAACCAAACGTTAGCCAGCAACAAATTAAAAGAACTGATTGACGAATATTCTAACAATCCACTTGTAAGACATAACCTAGTGCAGATAAAAGAACAAAACGCACAAGCATTTTCGGTTGATGTTAAGAATGAAAAAGGCGAAATAATCAACGTTCGTATTGAAGCATACGGAAAAGGGGCGGCGATTCGTGGTTTATCGAATCAAGATAGAAGACCGAAAGTAGTTGTATTAGATGACATACAAGATAAGGAAGACGCAAGAAGTGAAACCATTGTTGAAACGGATTGGAACTGGTTTTTGTCAGATGTTGTTTTTCTTGGCAAAACTGCTCGTATATTCCTTATTGGTAATAACTTGGGCGAAAAGTGCGTTATTGAAAGAACAATCAACAACGCAAAACAACTCAAATTTCAAGCAATAAGAATTCCCGTAATGAAAGACGGCAAGCCGACTTGGGAAGAAAAACAATCACTTGAAGAAATACAAGAAGAAATGGCAAGTTATGCCGCAATGGGTAAACTTGACATATGGTACGCAGAAAAGATGTGTCAAGCCCTCGCGGTTGAATCAAGAGTGTTCCAAGATGATGATTATAGGTATTATTCAAGAAATAACAAAGAAGACCTTATAAGCAGATGTAATGTTTATGCTTGCCTTGACCCCGCTTCTTCAACACAAAGCAATGCTTGTTATAGGGCAATTACAATAACAGGGGTTGACGCAGACAATTATTGGTTCTTGTTTGAGGTAAGGTTCGGACGCTGGGACAGCGACGAAACAATAAGTAAAATATTTGATGTCGTAAAGACGTACGGACTTAAAGACTTTCACATTGAAAAGGGCTGGTATGAACAAGTTATAAAACCTTTTCTTATGAAAGAAATGCAAAGACGCAATATATTCTTCAATGTCGTTCCCTTGGAACACGCAAAGCAAGGGACAAAACTTGAAAGAATAAAACTATTGCAACCGAGATTTAAAGCACATACTATCTATTTTCCCGACGAAGCCGAATGGCTTGCGGAATTTAAGTCAGAATTGGCAGGGGTAACAAAAGACGAAATCAAATCGGAGTATATCGATTGTGTTGACGCTTTCGCGATGACCGAACAAGTTGCGATTGCCCCCGTTAATTCTCGGCTTTCATACTCAAAGAATATGTCAAGACAAAGGACATATCAGCAGCAACAATCACAAAGTTTATTCGACATAGCGGGGTATTAAAATGTTAGATGTCTTAAAAGAAATAGATTATTGGATTGAAACCGCCGACAATGATTTACATTGTTTTGATGAGGGCGGCAAAGAACAAGTAAAACAAATTGTATTGAACTTATACAATCTAGGACAATTACGCTGGTATTTCCTTGAAGAAAAAAAAGGAATTATGGTGTATGTAATAACACCCGATTTTAGAGGGGGAATGAGCGTAAATGAACTGTTTATGTATATCAAACCCGAATACAGAGGAAAAATAAAACTATTCAAAGAACTCGTTACACATCTTGAAGCAATCGCTATTACTCAAAATTGTAAGTCGGTAAGAATCGCAAGCAATATAGGGTACAATGACGCTCTTGTCTTGAAGTGTCTAGGACGGTTCGGATATACGACAGATGTTGTCGTAAAACATATGAGGTAATTAAAATGGCAGTATTTTCAATTTTGGCTGGTATTGGTGCGGCAGTTACCGCAGGGGCATTGTCGGGAACGGCGGCGGCGGTTGCTGGCGGTGTTACGGTTGCGGCGGTTGGTGCAACAGTTGCAGGGGCAGCGACAGGGATTGTGTCCGCAGCAACAAAAGGCGGTGGCGGTGGCGGTAGTACACCAACGCAATACAACGAAACGGCAGCGAAGAAATCAGCACTTGAAGAAGCAAGCAACGTAAACAAAAGAAGAATACAAGCACAAACAGACACAACAAGAACGTCGGCTTTGGGTTCTCTTAACAGTGCTTCAACAGGCAAGAAAACTTTATTAGGGGCATAGCAAATGGACTTATCAGCGGAAAAGATATGTAAAAACTTCAACGACTTAAAAAGTTCACGTGCAGACTTTGACAGTTTCTATCAAACGTTACACAATTACTTTTACGTCGAGGGGGCGAATGTAACAAAGAAAAAGAACAAAGGTGCAGAAATAAACGCACTTCTTGACGCTACTTCTTTGGACGCTGGCGATGTTCTTGCGTCGGGACTTGCAAATTATCTAACACCCGAAGCAAGCAAATGGTGTTTCTTGCAGCACGCAAACCCAGCATTAAGAGATAACAAAGAAGTAAAACAATGGTGTCAAGATACAATGGACGAATTATTTTTGACACTTTCACGTTCTAACTTCTACAATCAAATGCCGATATTTTATAAAGCCAGCGGGGTTTATGGCACTGCTGGGCTTTTTTGTGAAAAGGACTTTGACGACGGAGTAAGGTTTTATAACATACCTATTAGCAAATTATATCTAACCGAAGACGCAAGAGAACGTCCGAATGAATTTTATTTAAAATTTGAATATACGGCAGAACAAGCACTTTCGCGTTTTGGCGACGCTTGTTCCGACGAAATTAAACAATGTTACACGGCGGGAAGAAATGAAGATAAGAAGTTTGAATTCATATGCTATTTTGGCAGACGTCTTGAAAGAGACCCCGACAAAATCGACACGCAAAATATGCCCGTCCGTATGGTATGGGTTGACGCAAAGACAAGAAAGCAAATGGCAGAAAGCGGCTTTAATTCAATGCCTTGTGTTGCTCATAGGTTCTATAAGCAGCCGCAAATAGTTTACGGGTATTCACCAGCAATGAAAGCATTGCCTTATGTAAGACTTGTAAACACAATGACAGACACCATTTTAAGAAGTTCAATGAAGACGGCAGACCCAGCATACGCGATTCCCGATGACGCATTTTTGGGAATTCCGAACTTTAACCCAAGACAGATAAACTATTATCAACGTGGAAAATTAAGTCCGAGAGATGATATATTCCCGTTGGGTAATGCTGGAAATTTACAAGTCGGCCTTGCAGAACTTCAATACTATCAAGAACAAATTAAAAAACTTATGTTTGTTGATACTTTCCAAGCGTTCGCTAACATAACAAAACAAATGACAGTTCCCGAAGTAATGGAAAGAATATCGGAAAAAATGACACTTCTTGGCCCAGCGGTCGGACGTTATATGAATGACGTTTTACAACCTTTGATTGAAAAAGTTGTGTTCATATTGTATGAATCAAATTCACTTCCGAGACTTCCCGACGTAATGCTTCAAGACCCAAATTTTGAAGTTAAGTTTGTCGGCAGACTTGTTCAAACACAAAGACAATCGGAATTAAGCAACCTTGTAAATGCAATCGGCATAGCAGGGCAAGTTGCACAATTTAAACCCGAAGTTCTTGACAAAATCAATGCAGACCAAGCAGTTGAAGACATATTTGACATATCGGGTGTTTCAGCAAAAATTCTTAATTCTGATAGCGACGTAAAACAAATAAGACAAGCAAGAGCGGAAGCACAAGCACAAGCAGAAAAAATTGCAGCACTTCAAGCGGGTGCAAACATTTATAAAACAGCAAGCGAGGGCGAATTGAATGCAAAAGAAATCACCAAGTAGGAACGGTTTTGACATAACAAATAAAAATGACATTGCGGCATTAAGCCAAGCACTCATTGACGTTGAACAAAAGTTTCCTATTGTCTTTGATTTTATCGAAACATATTGCGGGTATAATACACCCGTAATGTCAACAGACCCTTACGAAATAACATATGCAGGTGGTAAACGAGACGTAATATTGACAATTAAAACAATTATGCGACAGGACATTAAACCCGAGCAAATTGCAGAATATTACAAAAAACACTTATAGGAGGAAAAATGACAGACGAATTGACAATCGACACGTCAACCGATACAGATGACGCGGCGACCAAAGAAACATCATTGAACACACAACCACCACAAGACACGGGGGACTGGCACTCACAATTAAGCGAGGAGTACAAAAATCACCCGTCAATCCAAAAGTTTACAGATGTAAACGGAATGGCAAAAAGTTATTTATCGCTTGAAAGTCTTATGGGACAAGAGAAAGTTCCGATACCAAAAAACGCGGAAGACATCAACGCTTGGAACGTTGTACATAAAGCGTTCGGAGTTCCCGAAAGCCCCGACAAATACGATTTAAAAGTTGAGGGGGCAGAAAACTTAAAACTTGATGAGTTTAAACAAAGATTATTCAAAAATCATATATCGCAAGAAGCAGCACAAGACTTATTGAACGCACACATTGAAGACTTTAAACAATACAAACAAATGGAAGCACAAGCGTTCAATGACGCAGCAGCGAAAGCAACCGCAGACTTAAAACAAGAGTGGGGCTTAAAATACGAAGAAAATTTGAAACAGGCAAACACATTCTTGGAAAAAATGTCTTCTTCAAAAGAAGAATACGACTATTTCAATAACTTAATAGGTAATGACGCAAAGTTCATTAAACTTCTTTCTAAAATGGGAAATTCTATTTCCGAGGGTAACTTGGGAGGTTTTGAGGGTCAAAACGGTGGATTCACCAAAACACCAGCCGAAGCCAAACAAGCCCTTGACGAAATATTGAATAACCCCGATGACGCATTTTGGGCGGGGGCAAGGAACAAAAGAAACGATATGAAATACTGTAAAGAACATAATCTTTCTTATGTTTCCGAAGACGAAAGAAAAGCCCGCGTCGATTATGTTAATTCGCTAATGCAAATGCAGGGACAATCTTAAAAGACCCCACAAGTTCAAGTCCGTCCTTTAAGGATAACGGCAAAATGTTGTAGTTAATCAAAACAAGGAGAAATTGAAAAATGACAAGTACACAATTAGACGTTAGGGGTCAAGATTATTCACGTATAATCTTACCTTTGGCAAGACAAGAAAAATCAATGCTTTATGACAAAGTATTCATTAAAACCGACATTACTGGTAAATGTTTCTATCAAGACCAAATCGGTAAATGGGAAATGACCGCAAAGACTTCTGTCAATGCAAACACACCACAAAACGACCCAAATCTTGCAAGAACAAGAATTGATATGGGTACATACAACGACGCAAGAATGTTAGACCGTTCTTTGAAACTTCAAGAATTTTCTGACCCGACAAGCGTTGCTGGAGTTTGTATTCAATCTGCCGTTGGTATTCAAATCGACAAAATTATTTATAACGCTTTAGGCGGTACTGCTTACAGGGGCGAAAACGGGGCAACTTCCGTAACATTCCCAGCAGGAAAAACAATCGCAGCAAACTTTGGCGGTGGCGGTTCAAACACTGGTTTAACCACAATGAAAATAAGACGTGCTGCTAAAATGTTGAACGCTCAAGGTGTTCCAAATTCTGACAGAACATTCGTTACTTCTGCCACTGGTTTAGAACAATTACTTGGTACAACCGAAGTTACATCTTTTGACTACAATGCTGTAAAAGCACTTGTAAGCGGCGAAATTGACACTTGGTTGGGCTTCAAATTTGTTGTTCTTCCCGACGGTGTAATCAAAGTTGCTTCAAACATTGCTGATTACTTCGCATTCCACAAGACAGGTGTTTGCTTCGGTATGTTAGAAGAATTGTTCTTACGTATCGAAGAAAGAGCAGACAAGTCATACAGTAAACAAGTTTACTATGAATTATCTGCTGGGGCTGGTCGTCTTGAAGAACCAAAAGTAATCAAAGTACAAAGCGACGAATCTGTAACAGTTTAGTAAAACAAGGAGAGTAAAAAAATGGCAACATATAATTCAACAACTTATGAAGCACAACTTGCAGCAAAAGTTGAATTAGCACAAGGCATTGCAAACGCAACACTTCATTGTGCAACAACAACTTATGAAGCAAGTTCAACCGCAGCAAATTCAATCATCAACTTATTTAAACTTCCAAAAGGTGCTGCAATCAAAAACTTTGTCGTTGCTTTTGACGACTTAGGAACAGGCGTTACAGTTGACATCGGGGACGCTGGCGACGTTGACAGATACGTTGACGGCCTTGACGTTGCAACTGCCGCAGGTTCACACGTTGGCTGTCTTGTTGACGGTGTTAATTACATAATCGGTACAGACACCGAAAACGACGACACAATCGTAACTGCAAAAATTCTTGGTGCAGCAGCAACAGGAACTTTAAAAGTATCTTGCTACTACGCAATGTAAAATAATGGGGAATGGGGGATTTATTCCCCCATTTTTTTAAAAAAGGAAATACAATGAGTAAAGTAAAAATCATAAACAAGGCATTGACATATTTAGGTGCAAACAGAATCACATCACTTTCGGATGACACCCTTGAAGCAAAAAGTGCAAGTAACACTTATGAAGATAGTTTGCGTTCAGTTCTTGCAGAATGCGGGTGGAAGTTTGCAATGAAAAGAACACTTTTAAATAAGTTGGATAAAGAACCCGCTTGGAACGATAGGGGAATGAAAAATTATTTTCAATTACCGTCTGACCTTATCGAAATTTTTGGGGTTATGAACGAAGACGCAATATGGGAAAGGGAAGAAAAAACAATTATTTCAAATCAAAGTAACTTCGGAATCAAATATGTTTATTATTGTGATGATACCACGTTGTATCCTCCTTACTTTATCGACGCTTTTGCAATTAAACTTGCGGCAGATATGTGTTACGAAATAACAAATTCGGAAGCAAAAACCGAAGCGTTACTTGAATTATACAAAGGTGAATTCTTGCCGATTGCAAGAACGAAAAACGCAAGAAATGCAAGCAGACAACAAATAGAAGACGGACACTGGGTAAGTTCAGTTGTGGGGGCGATTTATGGGTAGAGTAGCCCCTATATATCCAACGTTTGCAAAAGGTGAAGTATCACCTTTAATATTCGGCCGTATTGATATTGAACAATACCCCTCTTGTCTTGATAAATGCCGTAATATGTGGATAAGACCATATGGCTGTGCAAGCAGGGTGGTCGGGACTTCTTATGTTCAAAGTACAAAAAATAATTCATATGCAAGACTTTTAAAATTTGTTTTTTCTGCAACCGACGCTTATATTATCGAAGTCGGGGCAGGGTATTTTAGATTTTACAATAATGGCGGGTATGTCTTAAAAGAAAACGCTTCAAGTTGGGTAACAGGAACAAATTATAAAAAAGGCAATTTTGTTAAAGAAAGCGACAAGACATACTATTGTTTAGAAAACCACACGGCAGGGACTTTCGCAGATGACCTTGCGGCAGACAAGTGGGTTGAACAAGATATTTACGAAGTGCCGAATGACTTTGCAGAAAGTCAACTTGATTCAATACAGTATGTTCAATTAGACGACATCGTCAAAATGACGTGTCTTCCAGCGAATAACGATAATTCAACGGCAAGGCCAAGGGAACTTATAAGGAAAGCCCCTGACGATTGGGAATTCAAAGACGTTACATTTTCTTCAACACCTTACCTTGACGAGAATATAACAGACATAACGTTGACACCGTCCGCAGCAACGGGCAATATAACCGTTACGGCTTCTTCAAGTTTCTTCCAACAATCGCACGTTGGGGCATTCTTTTGGATTGCAGGAACGACAGAAATTGACGGCGAAGACGTGCAAGGATGTTTTCAAGTAACATCTTATACAAGCGGAACAAGTGTCGGTGCAAAAGTCATTTCAAAGTTAAGTGCAACGACAGCAACAAAAATATGGGGCGAGGGTGCGTGGTCTGATTATAGGGGCTATCCCGCAGTAATAGGACTTTTTGACGGCCGTTTATATTACGCAAGAACACCACACCAGCCAAGAAACGTGTATGGGTCTGTACCATACGCATATGAAAAGTTTACCCCCGCAGTTCATAACGAGGATGACGGGGCGATAAACATTGAACTTGCAACAAACGCAAACGGCGACGGTTCTGATATTAAGTGGTTAATGGGTGCGTCTTATCTTCTTTGCGGAACATACGGCGGTGAGTTCGTTATCAAAGGAACGGGCGACGGCCCTATAACACCGACAGACATTTCGGCAAAACAGAGAAGTAACTGGGGCGGCGAAGCAATACAACCCGTTGTTGCTGGTTCATTCGTACATTTTATTCAAAGAAACGGTGCAAAGTTAAGACAATTTCAATATGACTACTATTACGATACTTATAAAGCCGTTGACGTTTCGATATTCTCGGAACACTTTTTTGATAGCAGCATAAGACAAATTGCATATCAAAAGAATACGGACAGTGTCATTTATTTAGTAAGAAATGACGGCAAAGTGGTTTTACTTACACTTGAACAAGACCAATCAGTGCAAGCGTGGTCTTTACTTGATTTTAAAGGGGTGGTTGAAAACATTGAAACAATCCCGTCATATGACGGAAAGTATGACGAGGTATGGTTTATAATCAAAAGAACCATAAACGGAAACGAAGTAAGATACATTGAAAGAATGCAAGACCCAATCACACCCGAAATCCAACAGGATTGCTGGTATGTAAGAAGCGGTCTTTCATATAACGCATATGAAGCAACACAAGGAAACGACCTTACATTGTCCGCTAAAACTGGGGTCATAACGGTTACAACAACAAACAACACTTTTTCTTCATTTAGTTCATACGGAAAAAGAATAAGGGTGATTGATAAAAATGCAAAAATCTTAGGACAAGCACTTATAATAGGATATACAGACGAAAAAACTGTAACCGCAAAGGTTATAAAAGAATTCACACAAACAAGTTATGCGGGCGGTTCTTGGGGTTTAAGTATTGAAACTTTATCGGGACTTTCACACTTAGAGGGCGAAGAAATACAAATTTTTGCGGACGGTGCGGAACAGACACCCCAAACAGTTGAAAACGGAAGTATTGACCTTGAACTTGACGGGTGGAAAATCATTGTTGGTCTTGGTTATCAAAGTTATATTACGACAATGCCAATGGAAGCAGGAAGCCAAAACGGGACAGCCGTTGGCAAAAGAAAAAGAGTAAGCGAATTGTCTTTAAGAGTTTGGCGAACACTTGGTTGCAGGGTTGGAACAAACTTGAACAATTTGCAAAATGTCGGTTTTAGAAACCCGCAAACAGAAATGGGAACACCCGAACCATTGTACACGGGTATAATTCCAAACATAAAATATAATCAAGGTTGGGTATGGGACGCAAACATAACGGTCGAACAAAGCAGGCCATTCCCAATGAACATATTAGCGATAGCACCAATCGTAACGGAGGTAGATAAATAATGGGCGTACTTGGGGCATTGACGGCAGTTTCGGGAATAGTGAGTGCGGCTTCTTCTATTGCGGGGGGAATCGCAGAAAAGAACGCAGCAGAAAGAAACGCACAAATATACGAAGCACAAGCGGCAAACATTCAATCACAAAAGAATATTGTTGCAGGGCAATACAGAACAAAACAAACACAATTAAAAGGCGAAGCAGTTGCAAACGCAGCAAGAGCGGGTGTAAAAGTTTCGGGGAGTGTTGCACAATCTATTTCGCAAAGCATAACGGAACTTCAAATTGAACAAAGTTATGAACAATATAATTTAGACGTTAAAAGGCAACAAGCACTTGACGAAGCACAATTTCAAAGATTTAAGGGAAGACAAGCCCTTATGTCTGGTTTTGTGAATGCGGGTGCAACGGCTTTAAGCAGTGGAACTTCTTATTACCAAAAGTATTGGAACAATGGAAATAACACGGTCAAAAATACTCAAAGAGTTTGGGGCAGAAGTTCATATAAAACAAACCCCGAATATGGCTATACAGGAAATTTGAGCGGTTTAACTTAGAGGGCAAATATGGCAAGATTACCAGTTTATACATCACAAGGAAATATAACATCAGACGTTGGGGCTGTACCTCGAAGAATAGAGGAAGCAAGCATTGCTGCAAACAATATTAGAAGAGGTGCAGACATTTTGGGTGCTTTAGCGGAACAGTGGCAAAAGTCAAAAGACCAAGTCGAAAACCTTGACGGAAGAAATAAACTTGTTCAAGGAATGACAGACGTTTTGAATGAAGCACAGAATTTCACCGATTACAATAATTTCCAAGACTTGAAAGATAAAGAAAACGAATTGCTTGCAAGAATGGACGAAATAACACCGAACATTGTAAACGGCTTTTCTAACAACTTAAATGCGGCAGAATTCCAAGAAAGAGCAAATTTGGCAACGTTTCAGAATAAAGAAAAATTAAAAGAAATTTTTAGAAACAAATATATGGACAATGCCAAAAGCAACTTGATTCAATCGCAACAAACAAATATGGAAAACTTTATTGCAACGGGCAATGCGGAATATAAACAAAGTTACATAAATGACCTTGAAACAATGTTTCGTGCTGGTTTTATAGATGAATCATATAAAACACAAATGGGTTTGAAAACTGATAAGTGGGACGTTTACCACGTATTAAGACAAGCGGAGTATGACCCCGATACTGTTATGGCAAACTTAAAAGCGGGTGCTTATAACATCAAGCCCGAATATATGAATGACTTGCTTGACGACCTTACAAAAATAAAAACAAACGTTCAACTTATGAGAGAATATGAACTAAACGCAAAACAAAATGCAGGGGAAGACGAAGCAACAAAGTATATTTACGGCGACGCTTCATATGATGAAAAATTAAAATACATCAATGAGCAAGAATTTTTGGGGAATATATCAGAAAAGTTTGCACAACAGGCAAGAAGAAATATAAAACAATTTAAGCCGAACAATGAACGTACAATGTCTGCTGCACAATCTATTGACGAAATAAGGCAACGTGCTTATGACTTGAACGAAAGCGACATAAGCGAAAATGATTATTTAATAGGTATTAGAAATTTAAGAAATGATATAAACACAATGCACGAAAACGGGGACATATCAACGGCGGACGCTGTTAAGATGAATAACCAATTAAGTGCGGCAACAAATAAAAAACTTTCGGCAGCAACAAACACCGTTGCTGACGGGTTCGGGGCTGCAAAAGATTATATCGACAAAGTCTTGCCGCCCGAAATGAGAGCCGAAGCAGTACGCGAAGTTTTTTATGACACGGTCGAAAAAGACACAGACGGAATGGATAAAAAACAGTTACAGCAACTTTATTATAATTCTGCAATTAAAGCGGTTGAAAAGGTATCGGGAACAAACAGAAAAAAAGCCCTAGCAGTTAAGCAGGGCGAAACAAGAGAATTGACATATTACGTTGATTCAAAGATACCACAACTTGAAAAGAAACTTGGTGTCAAAATGACCGTAACTGACAGATACGCAAAAAGAAAATGGACTTCCGAACATACAAAGGGAATTGCTTTTGATGTTTCTATGTCCGAACAAAGCGGAAGAAACAGGGAAAAAATTGTAAAAGCATTACTTGATGACCCAGCAATCAAATATGTTTCAACGTCCGATAAAAAACTCTTGGATAAATACAAAAAAGATTATTCAAGCAAATTAAGAGATTTTACGGGAACAGATAAGAAACTCGGAACAAATCACACAAACCATATACACGTTACGGTAAATTCAAGCAATAAACAAAATGCAGTTGCAGGGGACAGGGTAAGAATAAAGGCACCAAACGGCAATGTCGTATTAGTACCAAAAGACAAAGTAAATGAAGCACTAGCAAAAGGCGGGACAAGGTTATAATGGCAGAAGATTTTTGGGGACAATTTGAGGTAGAACAACCGAATAATACAGATGAATACTGGGGACAATATGAACAAGTGCCGCAAAATAAAATGGCACTTGAAGATATGAATGAATTGTCCGCAGATGACCCGTATGTTGCAGAAAAGGAATACCAACAAGAGCAACTTGCACATATGTTATTTACACCCGAAGAACTGCAAGCAATGGATAATCAAGGCAAAATGGGCTGGGTTGAATATAGAACACGTTTTGTTACTCCAAAAGATTATGTTCCTTTTGGTGTAGTGAAGCAAGGTGCGGACGCAGCAAAACTTCTTACCATTGCAAACAAGATTGAAAACGGGGAAGATGTAACCGATAACGACAAACAATATATGTATGACCAGTTGAGAAAGCAAGTAGAAATTTCAAGACGTGGTCTTAATTGGGGTGCAAGGGCTGCTTCTATGTTCGTCCAAGCCCCCGCTTTTTGTATCGAATTCGCTGCAAGTGGTGGTCTAGGTGAGATTGCCGCAAAGGGTGCAATTAAAGGTGCGGGAATTGCGGCAACAAAAGCAGCCATAAAAACAGGAACGAAAATTGCAACTTCGAAAGTTGGTGCAATGTACTTAGGCCGTAAAGCGACAGAAAAAATCGGAACGAAAGCAGCACTTAACGTTTCCGCAAGAATTGCTGGAAAGGGGGCGGCATATCAAGGTGTTTTAGTTCCGATGTATGCTTATGAAAACTACCAAGAAAGACAAATTGCAGACGGTTTAAAAGTAACAGACAAAGGGGAGGTTTTATTCACATCACCCGACGGAAGTATTAAAAACGGTTTCAAAGCACTTGGAACGGGCGAAGTTATGATTTTGTCCGAATTATCGGGCGGCATTTTAGGAGGTGCAGCAAAAGGAATTGTAAATAAGGTTGCAACGACAAATGTTGGCAGGGGTATTTCTGCAACAAGTGCAAAGGTTTATAATTCATTACCGAAACAAACAAGAGTAAAACTTGAAGCAGTAAACAAAATATTAAACGAATACGGCGAAAAATTAAAAGACAATAACATTGAATTCCACGGTGTAATCGAGGAAATGGGCGAAGAAAGAGTTGAAGACATTTTAAGAGTGGCTTTTGACTTAGACGACACAGAGGGTTACACAGGCGACCAGTGGATTAGTGCTATATTTCCCGAAGCCGAACAATTACTTCTTGAAGCGGGGGTTTTCTCTATAATCGGAAGTACATCGCTTGCGACAAGAACTGTTATTTCTGATTTACAAAATAAAGGTTACAGCCAAGAAGAAGCACAACAAATTGCAAACAATCTTTCGGAAATCGAAAAAGAGAATATGGCAAACGATATTCTTGGCGAAGTCAAAATGAACGAAGACATAACCGAAGACGAAGTAAACAAAGAAGCACAAGTAATACAGTTGAAATTGAACTTAGGACTTGAAGACGGGGAACAAGAAAAAGCGATTAAAGATTTAGACAATAACGAAGCAGTTAAAAGGGGTTTTCCAAAAGAAGCCGCAAAAAAACAAATCGAGAAATTACAAAAAGGCAAAGAGTATAGAATAAACCACGCGGGAAGAGCCATTTTTACGGGTGGTTATAATAACGAGGGAATGCCGATATTTGAAAATTATAGGGGCGATAAACTTGAAATGTCGCTTACTAATTACTTTGAAGAAATCACGGATGACACCAAAGAAGAAAAAACAGAACTTCTTGAAAGCAATACTTCGGACATTAAAAGCAAAAATCTAAGTGCAGCAGATAATCAAAAAAACTCCAACCCTAGTGAAGAAGAAGCCGAAGAAACCGCAGCGGACAAGATAATTAAGGGCGAAAGTGAGTTTGGCAAACTCTATACAGATTGGGTCAATAGATTGACACCGATTGAAGCACTTGAAAAAAAAGCAAGCGAAAAGAAAGAACTTGACGTAATCGACAGACCAAACACAATGGCAAGATTATATTCGGGTCTTGTTGGTTCAACAAGAACTCAAATTGAAAAGAACACTTTTGAAATCACACCCGACGGAAACATAAAAGTAACAGGCGAGGGCTTTTTACCTATATTGAATGATTTTGACAATGACTTCAAGAATGAAGAACCGAAGCAAGATACAAGACATAAAGACTTGAAAAATTATCTTGAAGCACAAAGGTTCTTGCTTGACTTACAGAATAGAGAAAATTTTGAAGCAACGGAAGAACAAAAACTTGAAGCGGTTAAGACTATTGCAGACTTAAACGCAAAGTATGGCGACAGACTTCAAGACTTCGAAAAATATGCAGACAGGATTTATAAGTATCAACAAAGGGTTCTTCATAACCTCGTTGACAGTGGCAATATGTCGCAAGAAACTTACGACAAAATTCTTGAAGACAACCCGCATTATATTCCTTTCCAAAGGGTTATGGATGAAGAATTTTCTTCGGCGGTTTCTTCACGTAGTAAGTTTAGCGGTGCAAAGTCAAAAGTAAAAAGAATTAAGGGTTCAGAAAAAGACATCAAAGACCCGTTTGAAAGCATACTTAAAAACACATATCAAATTGTGGATGTATCTTTCAGAAACAGGATAGCAAAGTCTATCGCTAATTTACGTGATGTCTTGCCCGATTATATTGAAGTTAGAAAGCCGATTTACGAAATAGGAAATGCAACGGTGCAAGTCGCTTATGACGCAAAAATGCGGGCGAAACTTGAAGCAGCAATCAAATATTTTGGCGGCAAAATAGAACATAAAAAATCACTTGGCGGTGGCAGGGGTCTTATTCTTGGTTCTTATAGTCCAATGGAAAAGGTTGTAAGAAAAAGACTAGGTTCACAAGATAGAACTATGGCACACGAATTCGGACATATGCTCGACTTTGTTCTTGGCATTAAAGAAAAACTTACACCCGAAATTAAAAAAGAAATTTCTAAACTTGCAGAGGAACGCTTTAAAACTATTGTTACTTTTGAAAACGGCGAATTTCAACAAGAAATTGACCCGATAAGTAACTCGGCAAATTATCAAAAGTATGTTAAGAGTACAAGAGAAGCAATCGCAAATATGTTTGACTTGTACTTTACATCAAGAGACTACGTTAAGAAAGTAGCCCCCAAGTCTTATAAGTTCATTCAAGATTTGTCAAAAGGCGAATACAAGTTTTTAAGGGATATTCGCCCGTCATCAGAAACAGGCATTGAAGAAATCGAACAAGAAGTTTGGATTCCAAGCAAAATGAAACCCGCTGGAAATGTGATTGAATATTGGGAAGACGGGAAAAGAAAATTCGTTGAAGTAACCAAGCCCGTTATGGACGCTGTAAATGATTTAACAATGCCTGAACTTAACTTTGTTGAAAAAATGCTTACTGCGTCTTCAACTCTATTAAGAACGGGTGCGACGATTATGCCCGACTTTTGGATGCGTAACATAATCAGAGACCAACCCATTGCATTTATACAGACACGAAAAACAAGACCGTTTATTGATATGGCAAAAGGTCTTACAAGTTTAATAAAGAAAGACAAAGTATATCAAGAGTGGCTTGCTGCTGGCGGTTCTTTTAATTCTTATATGGACTTGTCCGATAAGAGTATGAGAGAAGCAGTAAAAGAATTGACAAGCCCCGAAAGTAAACTTTCAAAATACTTGAAGTCTTTTGGTATTAAAGCGATTGAAGATGTTTCAATGGCTTTTGAACAAGCAACAAGAATCGGCATATACGCTCGTGAAAAAATGAATTCGCCCGCTTTGATTTCTGCACTTGAAGCAAGAGAGGGAACGCTCGATTTTGGACGTTCGGGACGTAAGGGAAGATATGTAAACAGATACATTCCGTTTTTCAATGCAGCAATACAAGGTGTTGACAAAATGGTACGTGCTTTTCAAGCAAACCCAGTTATGACATCAATTAAGTGTCTTTCTGCAATAACGCTTCCGTCGGTGTTGCTAACGGGATATTATTTGTATGCTGCCCCCGATGATGATAGACAAGAATATTTGGAAATACCACAATGGCAAAAAGACACGTTTTGGTGTTTTAAACTTGGCGATAATTGGTGGCGAATACCAAAGCCGTTTGAAATCGGTTATGTATTCGGGTCATTGCCCGAAAGGTTTATGACTTGGATGTATCAAAAAGAAATGCCCGAGGGAAAAGAAATATTTGAAACCTTAAAAGGTTTATTCAATGCAACTTCACCCATAACAGATGTCGGAGGATTTATGCCGCCTATTTTAAGGGTTACAGTTGAAAACATAACAAATTACAACTTCTTTACGGGCAAAAATTTATATCCAAAGTATTTAGACGAACTTGAACCAGCGGAACGCAAAAACAAATATACAAGCCAAACGGCACAATTACTCGGACAAAAACTTAATGTATCACCCGCAAAGATAGAAAATGCGTTAAGCGGTTCAATCGGTTCTTCTTCAAAATATGTTCTTGACGCTGGCGATTCTATAATCAAAGAAGTTAAGAAATATAATGGGGAAGAAATAAACGAAAAACCGTCATCGCTCAATGACATTCCCGTTTTAAGAAGTTTTGTTATAAGAGAGCCGCAAGGGTATCAAACAAAAAGTGTCAATGACTTCTTTGATACTTATAAAACCCTTGAACAGAAAAATAAAACTTATAAGAAAAAGAGCGGGGACGAAAAACGCGAATACTTTGAAAAGAACGGCAAAGACTTAAAAGCGTATAAGAGAATGCAAAAATATTACGACCGTATGAAAGATTTAAATAAACGTATTCAGAAAATTTATGACAATACAAATCTTACGGGCGAAGAAAAAACAGAACGTATTGAACCGCTTGCAAAAAAAGTTTCGGGAACGGCTTTTGAAGCAAACGTTTGGTATAAGCAATATAAGGGGAAAGACTAATGACAGTTGAAAACACAAGTAATAAGCAAGCCGCACAACAAATGGGGACTTTGTATGATTATCAATTTACTTTTGAGATTCTTTTAAATGACCCCACGGCAACGGAAGCACAACAGGCAATTAAAGCCAAAGTGAAAAAATCAGACGGAACGGAAGTCAATTTGACTTACGGAACAGACTACACCGTTACTCTTAATTCAGATAGGTCGGGCGGTCATATAACCGTTGCAGACCGAAGAACGTCAAGCGATTATATTATCATTTATCGTGAATACACTTCAAAGCAAGGGGCAGACTATCAAGACTTTAACTCAATGCCAGCAGAAACCCTTGAACAATGTTTTGACAAAGTTACAATGTTGAACCAACAGCAACAAGAAGAAATTGACCGTTGCGTAAAAGTGGCAATGACATCAAACGTTGACCCCGAAGTTTTTGCGGCAAAGGTTGAAAGGATTTATGAAAGTGCAGACAATATTGATACCGTTGCAGACATCAAAGACGATGTTTCGGCGGTTGCAAGCAACGCAACAAACATTACGACCGTTGCGGGTTCGATAACAAATGTTGATTCTGTCGCTGGTTCAATTTCTAATGTGAACGCAGTTGCGGGGGACTTGACAAACATTGACGCAGTAAAAGCCGATTTAACGAATATTGACACCGTGGCTGGTTCTATCGCAAATGTCGATTCCGTTGCGGGTTCTATTTCAAACGTTAATTCTGTCGCTGGGGACTTAACAAAGATTGATGATGTTGCGGACGATTTAACGAAAGTTGTTTTAGTCGCAAACGATTTAACAAACATTGACGCGGTCGCTGGCGATTTATCAAATATTGATACTGTAAAAGCCGATTTAACAAATGTTGACATCGTGGCGGCAAACATAAGTGATGTAAATGCCGTGGGCGGTTCGATATTAAAAGTTAATGCCGTTGTGGATGACCTTACAAATATCGACGCTGTAAACGATGACTTAACAAATATTGACACCGTGGCTGGCATACATTCGAACGTTACAACGGTTGCGGGCATATCCTCGGACGTTACAACGGTTGCAGGAATTTCAAGCGACGTTACGGCAGTTAAAAATAATGCAAGCAATATTACGGCTGTCGCTGGCGATTTAACGAATATAAATGCGGTTGCTGGCGATTTAACGAACATTGACGCAGTAAAAGCAGACCTAGCAAATATCGACATAGTTGTTGGAATTTCATCGGACATTACAAGTGTTGCAAGTAATGCAACAAACATCAATGCTGTCAATGCAAACAAAACAAATATTGACAAAGTCGCTGCAAAGATAACAAACGTAAACACCGTCGCTGACAAGATTTCAAACGTAAACACTGTGGCTGGTTCAATTTCAAACGTAAACACCGTTGCTGGTTCAATCTCGAATGTAAATGCGGTCGGAGGTTCTATTGCCAACGTGAATGCAGTTGCCGCAGATTTAACGAATATCGATACAGTAAAAAATAATCTTACAAGTATTGAAACCGCAAACAGTAATATTTCAAGCATTTCGACAGTTGCAACAAATATCGCGAATGTTAATACAGTTGCAGGGATGTCCTCAAATATTACATCTGTTATAAACAATTCAAGTAACATAAATGCGGTCGCTGGTTCAATATCAAATGTAAATAGTGTTGCTGGCGATTTAACAAACATCAATGCTGTCAAAAACGACCTTACGAATATTGACGCAGTTGCGGCAGACTTAACAAACATCAATGCTGCAAGTAGCAATGCTCAACTGTCAAAGGATTGGGCGAATAAAATGACAGGTACGGTTGACGGTTCGGAATATTCCGCAAAATATTACGCTCAACAGGCCGCACAAGGACAAGTTCAAGCAAACTGGAATGAAACAGACACAAACGCAAAAAGTTATATTCAGAATAAACCGACTATTCCAGCCGCACAAGTTCAATCAAATTGGAACGAGACAAACACGTCATCAAAGGCATACATTCAAAATAAACCCACAATTCCAGCCGCACAGATTCAATCGGATTGGTCGCAATCTGATAATACAAAAAAAGATTTTATAAAAAACAAACCGACAATTCCGACAGTTCCGACAAATGTTTCTGCATTTACAAATGACGCTGGATATTTAACATCACACCAAGACATATCGGGCAAGCAAGACAAAATTGACAGTTCACATAAATTAAGTGCGGACTTGGTTGACGATACTTCAACCACAAATAAATTTGTAACCGCAAGCGATAAGTCAAATTGGAACGGAAAAGGTACATACTCAAAGCCCAGCGGGGGAATACCTAAAACAGATTTAGAAAGTACAGTACAAACAAGTTTAGGTTTAGCAGACACAGCATTACAAAGTTATACAGAGCAATACACGGGAACAATAACGGGTATCACAATGAACGGAACTTCACAGGGAACATCGGGAGTTGTTGACCTTGGAACTGTAATAACTACAACAAACCAAACTATAAACGCACTTTCGGGAACTTCAATTACCTTAACGGACAATTCGGTTAATACTTTGACGCTTTCGGGCAATACGACGTTTACACTTCCGACAGTTACAAACACGTCAATATTTCATCAAATTTTGGTGCAATTAAAAATTTCAACGGTTTACACTGTTACACTTGGTACAAGCACATATTTTGGAAGTGAAGCACCCGACTTGTCGAATGCGGGAAGTTATAACTTAATTTACGAATACGACAACGGTTTAAGTGCTTGGGTTGTTGGATGTATTGATAAGGGGACAGCAAGTTAATGAATATTTTTAGTAAAGAACTTTTATATAAGTCTGGAAGTACAGAAACTTTTGAAGTTTATATAATAACTCGTTTTGCAATGACGAGTGTTGGAACCATAAGAAAGCCTAATTTGACTTTTGGTAACATATCGGACGCAGCAAACAGTTGGGTTCAAAATGGAAAGATTTACTATTCGACATCATCCACGGCACTTACACCCACGCAATATACTGGTTGTAATAGAGTTACGGTTTTGCACGGTAATCTTAAAAGTAGTAGTACGGCATATTTAATTGATGAGGGAAAACTTATAAAACTTGTTAATGGTTCAAGTAAAACACAAATAGGTAATGACACTACTTGGAGATTATTATTTACAGAGAGTATTACTCAAGGTTTTGCTGTTAATTCTAGCGGTTTATATCTAGTTGAAAATACTTCAACAACGCTAATTTCATCAATAACTTCTTGGGACAAAATAACAGGGAGCGGAAAGGCTGGTTCTACCTTGTCAAACGGTTATGGAATAGCAGACGGAAAACTATATTATCTTTACGGTAATGGCGACGGTGCTGTTCAACAAGGTACTGATACAACTTGGACAGATGTAACATATAGTCGTGGAAATGAAACAACTCAAAAGAATTATCGTGGATATGGTTTAAATGGCGGAAAACTTTATTTACTCGGTGATACACCAACACAAGTCGGCAGCAGTTCAACTTGGCAAAAGATAAGTGGTGGAACTAGCACAACTCAAAATAACGGGTACAAAAGAAATGCTTTGGGAATAAACAGCGGAAAATTATATCGCTTGGAAGAATCATCAGCGACACAAATAGGAACATTGACAAATTGGGTAAATTGTTCGGGCTATGCTTCAGGCCCTAGCGATGAGGGCAGTTCTTCAACTTGCGGTCTAGCATATACGGAAACTGCATTATATAAGGTTTTTGCTGACGGTACAGCAACAAAACTAATGGACGGTGATTTTGTTTATTGTAGTGGTTCTTCAAGTCGTAGTATGACAACTTGTGCAATGGCAATAAGGAGGGTAACAGAATGACAAAATACGCAAAACTAATTGACGGAAATTTATATTTTCCACCAAAAAATAAAGACGGAATATGTAATTATAACTTAGATATTGAAAGACTTTTGAACGACGGCTATAAAGAATTTATCGAAGCGGAAAAGTTAGAGGGTTACGCTTACAATATTTCTTATGTTGAAAACGAAAACAATATTACAGAAGTTGCGGAAGTTATAAAAACCCCCGAGGACTTTGAAAGAGAAAGATTTGAAAGAGAATTTTTTGCAACCTCTTTGGGATATATAAGACGGCAAGTTAATATGCAAAACGGAAGTGCAAAAGATTTTCTTTCCGACATCTTGCCGCTTCTTCAAGCGGGTATTCCGATTATAACGTATAACATTGACGGCAGCCAAAACACAAACGTTTTGGTAACAGACGAATTTATAAACGAGTGCAAGCAACAAATGTTACAGGACTTTTACGGTAATAAGTAGAAAGGAAAAGAAATTATGATTACACACAAAACTTACAAAGGAAAATTAAACGGTGAACAAGTGATTCTTACTTCACCTCGTCAAGACTTGGAACTTGAAGAAGTAATAACCTTTTGTGAACCCGATGAAGACAAAAACTTATTTATAAGAATGTCTGACAAAGAAATTGTTTTTATCGAAAAAAAGAAAGGACTATAAACAATGAATAATTTTAATCATATTTTAGGTTTTGAATGGGAAAAACTACAAACAATTTTGGGTGCAAATTATGACGCAAGCAAAAGTTATAGAGTTCACACATCAAGCGGCGATGTATGTTACACAATAAGAAGTGCTGCCCCCGACGAAAGCGTTTTTGGTTCACAATGCGAGGGAAAATCTGACATTTACTTTGACGCTGGTTCTGCACCAAACGCATATTTAAAAGCGTTGTTAATTAAAAATATACTTGAAATAAGCGAGGTTGCAGAGTAAAAAGGATAATGACGGAAGAAGAATTACTCAAAAGACGGTGGAAGAAACGAGTTGGAATCTGCCAAATGTGCGGCAGAATGTATTATAAAAGCAATGCCGACAAAAGAAAATTTTGCCCCGATTGTTTAGTTAAGTTTCACAATAAATTTAAAAAGTATCTTTCCGACGATGATTTCAAAGTCTTATACAAAATTTTTCTTCCGTACATTAAGCGTTGTATTTATATTTTTCGACAAAATAGTTTTATAAACATATACATATTGCACCAAGCAACGATTGCACTATGGCTTCATTGGAACAGACTTGCAAAAACAATGGATGTAAACGAAATATGTACAAACACCAAAAAAGCCGTTTTTTGTTCTGTAAAATACAGTTATTATACGGTTATGAGACACGAAGATTTACCCTCGACCATATACAACAAAGCAAAAGCATATGAACTTATAGAATCAGAAATGCAAATTAGTCGCCTTGATGAACCCGTAAATGCCGATACTCAAGACCCCCTTGTTGACTTTTTGGCAGATGAGAGAGTTGAAATAGATAAACTTATGGATTTAAGAAATTTAACAAAACAGATAATAACAGAAAGTATTGTTGATAGCGATATAAAAACCGCAATTATTAAAGCAGAAACCGAAGACATATTTGTTGGAAATAAATATATTACTCCCGAAGAAAAAATTGATTTTATAAACAAAGAATACGATTTAAACTTGAAAAATCAACGTGTTTTCAAAGAAAAAGCAATAAAAGGGGTACACAAACTTTATAACTTGTATGCAGAAGATATACAAGATATTTTGGGTATTGCGGAAAATAATTTTAGATTAAAAACCAATGGCAGACTAGGACGCAAAAATTATAAAACAACGGAAATATCGAGATGTCCTATTTGTGGTAAAGCATTCGTTAATATTGTGGGAGGAAATAAAAATGTCGGGACGTGCAACAATCCAAGGTGCAAACAAGAATTAAAAAACAAACAAAAGCGAGAACGACGCAAAAAGAATGAAATAGAAGAACTAATGATACAAACACGAACGGTAAACGACGTAGAAAAAAAACAAGCACTATGCGAAAAACTATATGAGAAAATATCACAATTAGAAAAGGGGTTAATATGCTAAACTTAAACAACAAAATCTTAAAACTTGTTAAACTTGCAATCAAGTTAATAAAAAAACTGATTGATACAATCCAAAAAATTGAAAAGACTTACTATGACGCGGAAGACAAAATAAAAAAACTTACTGATACAAAGCCAAACTTATCGGAAGCAATAAAAATTTTAGAACAAACGCAAGAAAAATTAGAGGGGAAACAAAATGGACTATAAAGAAATAATTGAATTCGCACCGATAATTGTTGTTGTTTTGTTATTTATGTGGCAAAACAATATATTCATAAAACCCGAAGAACTTGAAAAAAAACATCGAGAAATAAACAGTGAAACAGACAAGAAGATAAAAGAACTTACAGACGACATCACACAAAAGTACGTCGAAATAAATGCTTATAGAGAATTCCAATCACGTATTTATTCGGAACTTGAAAAAATGACAATAAGTATTGAAGAATTAAAAGACTATATTATGAAAGAAAATAAATAGTCCTTTTCTGTTTTTATCTAAAATTACACAAAGTTAGTGCATATTTGCCCTTGCAATAAACGCAAGGGCTTTTTTTATGCGATTTTCGGGGGTATTAAACCATTCAGACACTTAAAAACGTTCGTTGTGGGGCATTCTGACGCGAGCAATTTTTAAGCAACTAACCTTAAATCAACGTAAAGTTCTTCATTGACTACTTTTTTAAGTTTTGAAATAAAGTTTAAAAGTTCTAACTTCGGACACTGTGTACCACCATTTTGGGAAAAATCAGAATTTATAAGTAAATTAAAGACGGGATTAAGCACTATACTTAACTTCCCGTCTTTGTATATAAAGTTCGAACCTATCATTTTTAAAATCTTTCTTTTTGTTTCGGCAGACTTGCCTAAAAACTTTGCTGGTGCGTCTTTACACCAATTTAATAATAAGTTCGAACCCTCATAAAAATTCTTGCTTGCAGAATTCAAACCTTGCAATTTGTTAAGAAGTGTTGCTTTCTCATTATGCCAAAGCAAATTTTTTTCTTCCCAAAATTCCTCCGTAATTTTGCCGTCCAATTTATCTGCATATAAAGCGTCGATTCTATGTGTAAGAATTTTAATTTGCTTGTTTATGCTTTCAAAACTTGCTTCTTCAAAATTCTCTTTTGTTTGCTGCATTTCTTTTAACACTTCGATAATTTTATCGTAAATGTGTGCGGGCCTTTGTATTTTTTCAAGAACATCGACAATCGCTTTTTCAATTTGTTCTTGTCTTATGTAATCTTTTTTACAAGTGCCGCCGCGTTTTCCTGTGCAGTGATAATAAATGTATTTACCCTTTTTAAGTTCGGCGGTAAGTTGACACCCACAATGACCGCACCTTATAACTCCGACATAATCGAATTCGACATTGTGCGTTTTGGCTTTGCTTTGATTGAACATACTTTGTACTTTGTTCCATAAAGCAATGTCAATTATGGGTTCGTGGTTGCCTTGATAGATAACCCCTTTTATTTCCATTTTGCCGATATAAAACGGGTCGTGCAGCATTTTTAAAAGATTAGACTTTGCATAAAAATTTGTATTATGATAAAGCCCCATTGCACAAAGTTGTTTCCGACAATCATTACTTGAAACACCGCTTGCATAAAGTTCAAATAACTTTTTAATAAAAGGTGCTTTCTTTTCGTCAACGACAATTATTTTTCTTCCTTGTTCGTCCTTTGAGTTTAGATAACCCGCAGGGGCTTTGTGCGGATAATAACCTTGTTTTATTTTTTCTTGGCGGCCTTTGTTGACTTCTTCCCGTAAGTTATCAATATAGTTCTTTGCCATAAGAACTTTTATGCCGTGCATAAACTTTTCATTACTCTTTGAGTTTTCACTTAATATAGTGTTTTCTTTTACTAGGTGAACTTCAAGCCCTTTTATTTCGTCAATGGTTACGTAGTCTTTAAAGTTTCTATATAAACGGTCTGTCTTCTCAACAAGAATCGTGCTTATGTTTTTTTCTTTAACATAAGCAAGCATTTCGTTAAACGCTTTTCTTCCCGCTCTTTTTGCCGTTTGGCTTTCCGCAAAAATTTTTACGACACTAAAATTATTTTGTTCGGCATACTGTTTCAAGTATGAAATTTGAGCAGGGATTGAAAAGCCCTCTTTTTCCTGTCTGTCGGAAGACACACGAGCGTAAATGACTACTTGTTTCATATTTGAATGATAGCACAAATAAAACATATGTTCTTCATATGTTATTCATATGTTAATAAAAATATAAGTTTAGCAAGTTCGGACGCAATCTCATCGTCCGTTACTTCAACCGTTGTTTCGGGTGGCAATAATTCAACTTGCAATTCTTTAAGCATTTTATTTCAACTTCCTCAATGCGTTAAGTTCGGCTTGCAAGTCTTTGTTTTGCATTACGACGGCATTGTATTGCTGCTGCAAAAGTTCATATTGTTTTTCTAACTTTTTAACTTCGTCAACAAAAACACAATAACTTGTATTGCAATATATGCAGGATTCACCCTTTATACATTTTATTTGTTTATCTTTCATTCTTCTTCCTTTTGTTTTAGTCTTTGAATTTTCCTAATCAATTCTTGATGTCTTACAAGTAATCTTTCAAGTTTATCTTCATTAAACTTAATTGTTGTTAGACACTGTCCTATTGAAAGGAAATTGTCGTTTCTTAATTTTTCCATTTCTTCAAGTTTGCTCATTTAATAACCTTTCGCATTCGTCTTTGATACCCTGTTCAAAACTATTTAAGGGGCGGTCTTTGCTGTTAAAAAAATCAATGTCCGCTTGCAGTTCAGTTTCTTTTAGTTCTGCCGCTCTACATTCGGGGTAATCACTCATACAAGTTCTGCCGCTAATTGAACAATCCCCGCAAACAAAATGTTTACATTTACGAGGAGCATATTTTAATTCCAAATTAGTCATTTAACACCTCGATTTCAAAATCAAAAAAGTATTCTGTTTTTTGTTCGCCGTTCCAATAATAGCGGACTTGGTATTCTGTTCCTTTTGTCGTGATATAAATGCCGACAATTATGCCTTTAATTTCAAGGGGTTTTATTGTGCAAGAATTAAAAAGTATGTTATTCATTTTTCGCCCCTCAAATCTTTTACTATACTTTCAAGCCAATCGGCAAATAACAAAATGCCTTTTTCGTATTCGGGGTCGTCAAGACACATCATCTTAAAAACGTTGTAACCTCTGACGCTACCCTCTAAATATTTCATTGCAAAGTAAAGCCGTTTAAATATGCCAAGTGGTGTAACGTCCGTGCCGAAATACTTGTTACAATACGCACAATATTTGTCGTATTCTTTTTCAAGGTTCTTTTGGTCTTTAAACAATTCGAAGTTTATTATAGTCATCTTGTCCCCTCCAAACATTGCCATTCTTCAAAAAACTTTTCTGATGATTCCGATTGACACCATAAAGTATAAGCAATCATTGCTTCGGGAAAACCTATCAAAATTCTTATACTGTTTTGAATGTCTGCTTTGCAAATAAGCAAATATAAAATCGAATAGAAATTGTCCGCAGACGGGTTCTTTTGCCAGTTGTAAAGTTCTTTTACTGCTTTTGCAAAGTCCTTTTTCTCGACTTCGATTTTTTGGCTTGTCATCAATTCTTCAAATTCAATTAAGTTTAAACTTTCACAAGTCTTTGTTATAAACATCATTTTCTTGTTCCTTATCTATATTGCTATTAAGCCCCCCCCCCGCATTTTTTAATGCTTCAAAGATAGTAATTTGTTTATAATTCCTTTCTTTGTCTTCGGGGGTTAGTTCGTAGGGGTCATAATGTTTTTTCTTACGTCGTCTCATATTAAGCCCCCGTTTGTAAAAAATATTCTTTGTATCTTGTTTTTCTTCCGCGTCTGTTTGTGCCTGTAACCCACTTGTCTTGGATATTAAAACCCATATCGCGTAAGTCTCTTATGTTCGCTCTTACGTCCGCGATTCCGATTTCTTCGGGGGCGGTTCTTGTTGTAACTATATTGCCCGCCTTTAAATATTTCAAAAGAACGTCGTTATTAGTTTCTGACATTTTGCCCCTCCCTTATTCTGCGTGTCTTTTCTCTTGAAAGTTCTGCAAATTCTGCAAGCAAACAAAGAGAATTCGAACAATCTTGCACCCTTATTCTGCACCTAATTTCTTCTATTTCTTTTGAAATTACTTCAAATGCAAGTTCGATTTTGTAAAGTTCTTCCTCTGTTAATTCAACTTTTTCCATTTATACTTCCTTTCTGTGTTTTCTATTGAAAATCAAGTCCCAGCGGGGAATATGATATTTCGTTTTAAAGTCTTCGTCTGATAAATTTTCCACGGCGATAAAGTGTAATTGTTCGTGCGTTTTAATTTTCATAAGAATTAGTTTTTGTTCAATACCTCTTTCAATGTACCAACTCTTATCTTTTTCATATTCTTGGTATTCAACAAAGTGGTGCAAATGAAATTGCGAATGGTCGTAATCTGCCGTACTTTGTATTGAATGTGTTTGAATCAGTTTGCCAAAAGGGTTCAAAACAAATATAGGGTATTTTTTTATTTCTTCATTCATTATCTTTTTTGGTGTTTTCATTTATCTTTCCTCACCAAAACATAATCGTCCCACCTTACTGGTTCCCCGAATCTGTTGCAGCCCTTTTTGCTTTCGTTTACAATTTCGTATTCGCTATTTTGTTCTTTGAAACGTTTTCTTAAATCACGAATAACAGACGGACAATGTCTGATTCCGAAAATGTCGTGGCATTGCATATTTGTTATGCGGCCGTGCGTTTCCAAAAACCACAAGACTTTGTCTGCTTGCGATTTTCCTTTAAGTTGATTGAATAAATTTAACTGTTCCATAATTCCCCCTTTAAACCTCATCACGTTCGGGTTTGTTAAGTGTCGAATTCCAATGCCAATTATTCGGCAATTTATCTAAGAGAACGTGTTTTTCTGTTTGGTGTTTTTCAACAACAAAGTCATATGCAACGTTTGGAAATAACCACGGGAACTTAACCCATACAGACTTTGCATTTTCCAAGTCGGTAATTTCTCTTTCATACAAACGACAGTGCGGCAAATGTTTTTTAAGATAACTTGTTGACGGGGTTGTTGCATAGTCGTATTCGTCCCGAATGATAGACCACAACGCGTCAAAGTCAACCCTATACGGTGTCGTAAGTGCGTCCGCATATTCTCTTATAATTTCTGCCCTTATTTCTTCATTTTTAACATTGAATCTGCTTGGGTATAATCTTTCAAGTTTTGATAGAAATTCGCCTTTATCCATTTTCCTGTTCTCTTTCTGCAAGTATTTCTGCTATACTCTTACGGTTTGTTTTGCTCAATTCTTCTTCCGCACGGTTTGAAAGCCAACCGTCTTTTCTGAAATAACCGTAATGGTCTTTGTTCCGTGCCTTGATTGCCAACTCCGTACACTTGCCAAGCCAATCGTCAAGAAGTTCAAACATTTTGAGTGCTTTTTTATCGCCCCATTTTTCTTTTACTTTTCCGATTTCATTTTCTGTAAGACAAACAAAATCACAATCGGGTATTGAAGCATACTTTGGTTTTCTTTTTACTTTTGGTTTCTTTGGTTCTTTTGCTTTTCCGCTTCTGTTTGCCGCACGACTTTGTGAATACTTTTTGCGTCTTACAATTTCTTCTTCAAGACGTTCGTTATAAAACGAACCGTCTTCATCTTGAACAAATTTTGAATAGATGTCTTTATCATATGTTCCACATATCTTTAACATATGTTCTTCCGTTATGTGTCCTTTAAGATGTTGTCTGCACATCAAACGAATATACTTGCCAACTTGTGCGTCGGTCATATCCTCCGTGCCGATTTGAAAGTCTGCTGAATAAAATAAAAATGCTGGGTCTTTACTCATAGTTCCTATTCTGCTTTTGCTTGCGATTCGTCGGGAAGTCCCAACGTGCGGACAAGTTCAATAACAACTTGTTTCATTTTGCATTTATCGGGTTTGAATCTGAAAAAATCATCATAAAAACAACCTTGACATACACAACCCCTTTTAAAACAATCTATTGCCGAAATTGTCCAATGTTCATAGTGCGGGATGTTATAATTAGAACGGTATATCTTCTTCGCTTGGTTCGGGTTCTTTTGCTGCGTCATTTTCCGCTTCTTTCTTCACATCAACGTATTTCTTTTGCTGCTCATCAAAAACAACTTTGCAATAACCCCACCCGATAAGTTGAAGCGAATGTTTTGGTTTGTCCGCGTCTTTCGGGGTGTAAACATTGTCGGTCAATTTTCCATTTACCCTTATGTAGTCCCCCTCTTTTACATCCTCGGCAATGTTTTCTGCCGTCGGTGCGGTTTTGGTATTGAAGAACGTTACGAAAAAGTTGTCATATAACTTTTTGCCGTCATCGTTTTTTTTGCCGTTCGGAATTCCGATTGAAACTTGGGTGTAACAAGTTCCGTTATCTTTGTAGTTGATGTCGATTTTTCCGACACGTCCTAGTAGTTTAAATTCGTTCATTGTTTGTCCTTTCTTATCAGTTGGAAGATAAGGGGCAAAAAGCCCCTAGTCTTCCTCTGTCGGTGGTAACTCGACAGTAATGTCTTTTTCATCTTCCCAATTTGTTACGTCTTGTGCTTCAAACATATCGGGTCTTACAGTAACTTTTGTTGTGTTATCCATTGCAAGTGCCTTTTGAAGTTCAATAGACTTTGGCAATAATTTCACAAGTTGAATTAAAACGGTTTTCTTGCACATTGCGTCGGGGTCTTTGTACCAAGGTGAATTTTTGTCAAAAGTTCCTGTCTTTGCGTCAAAACATTTTGAATGCGTTTGACCGTGCAATATACATTCGTCTTTTGGCATAACCTTAAAAAGACTTCCGCCGTTTTTCATTTTCGCAACGGCATAATAAGCGATTACTTGCCCCCTGTCTTTTAATACGGGAATGTGTTTTAATTTTGCGTCTGTTCCGTATTCATATTCGAAAATGTCATTTTCATAACCGTGTGCATATCAATAGAAACGGAGTTGCCGTGTCTGTAAAATAAGTCAATATAACCTTTATAACCTATTTGAAATTGTGCTTCTTTGACTTTTACCCACTTGCCATTGACGTTTCTTGAATTGTTATAAGCAATGATGTATGCTTGTCCCTCAACGTTCGGTTCAAGTCCTAATTGTGCGGATTGAAACAATGCACCCAAAAAACTTTCTTTTGTGCAATCTGCCAAACTCGGATTCAAACGAATTGTCGTCAATGCGATTCTTACAAGTCTTTCTGCGGACAAATGGCTTGGAAGTGCTTTGCCAAGTTCATTGACCGACTTTTGTATAAGTTCTTCAATCGGTTTTGACTTTGAACGGTTTTCAAGTGCTTTCTTTTTAAGTTCCAAAACTGCTGCGTTCTGCATTATGCCACCTCCATAATTTTTCTTACTTCTTCAAACATTTTTGGTTTCCAATTAGCGTCCAAAATTTTATAAGCATTTATAACAAGTCTTAAAATTTCGTTTTTTAAATCGGAAAAAGTTAATTCTTCGCCTTTGTTAATGCTTGGAAAAACACCATAAATGTTTGTCATAACACATATGAGTTTCAATAATCTGTGGTCTGTAAATTCGGGTAAAATATAGAAATGTCCGTTTTCGCATTTTCTACAAGTTTGGCAAAAATCAAACTTTATTGCTACGGGTTTTCTGTTGCAATACCCTTTGCCACAATACCCTTTTTCTTTTATTTCAATTTGAAAAGTGTCATAAAAAAGTTTTTCTATATCGTTCATTATGCCACCTCCATTTTTTTATTGTTTGTGATTCTTAAAACTCTTGATGTTGTTTCGATTGTGTATTGTTCCGCAAGTTCGGGATGTTCTTGCTTGAATAGTTTTGAATCGAAACGGCTGCTTTTTTGCATTTTCCAAGTAACAATGTATTTTGGCGATTCAATGCCCTCATTGTCCTTAATTAAGTCTTTTAAGTGTGCTTCGATTTCTTTTTGTTCGTCTTGTAAAGACTTGATATGTGCTTTTAATTCTTGCAAATATGCAATTTTTTCTTCGTGAGCATTGACCGCTTCCGTCGTTCTTTCGTCTGTCGGATATAGTTCAATGTATTTTTCTGAATGCTCATACCAAAGTTCTTTTAAAGTTTCGTCGTCGTCTGCAACAATGGCGGGCGGGGTGTCATTTTTAACACAAGCCCAAAATTCTTTTGCTGCGTCAACCATTGTTTCAAATAACTCTTGGTCGAATTCAATGCGTTTATATTTGAAAGATTGACCGCCTATAAGGACGGCAATATAACCGACCTTACGGCCTGTAATTCCCAAATACCACATAACTTGCAAAATGTATTCTTGGGGGATGTCTTCGCCGTCCCATTCGTCTTTCTTAAAGAAAGAACACGTTTTGCATTCAAGTAGTTCGTCTGTTCCTGTAACAAGACGGTCAATGTGTGCGACCATATACGGAAATTCTTTGTGCTGATAAACTTTCGGACTTCTTCTAACTGCTTTGCCTGTCATCGCTGCAAATTTGTCTGCGACAAATTGTTCAAGTTCAACACCGAGTTGCACTGCTTCAACGTTTGACAAGTCGGGCATAGGAAGTTTTTGCGTTTTTTCTGCCCAAAGTTTTAACGGGGTTTTCCAACGGGACATTCCCATAATGACCGCGATGTCTGAACCGCCAATATATTCGTGGCGATTCGTTTTAACGTCATCTTTTGAAATTGTTTGTACTGCCATTTTAGTTACCACCTTTTCTTTATTCTTCTTCTTGTTCTTCTTGTTTGTTACATTCGATTATTTTGTTTTGTAAATGATAAAAATTTCTTAAATCTTGCGGAATAAAAGTTTTATTTCTTATGATGTTTTCCGCTTGTTCCTTTGAAGTTGCGGCAATTACAACGTCGCCCGTCATAGTTACATCAACCGTTACACAATAGTTCATTTCTGCCCCTCCTTTGTTTGTTCTTAATTACCTTATTGATTTCAACGTTTAATTCTTCTTTGCTTATCAATTTGTTTAGAAACTTTTTATAAGGACATTTTAAAATCGGGACTTGTTCACATCCTATAAACCTGTAACTGCCGAGGTCGTATTGAGGAAACAAGTTGCAATTTTCTGCGGGTGTTCCAATTATTGTTTCATTCGAGAAATAAGCACATTCTTTTACTTTCATAGTTACCACCTTTCTGCTTATGCTGCGTCTTCGTCGGGTTCATTCCACCCGTCTTGGACTTCCCATTCAATATCGTCAATAAGTTTTAAAATATTTTTGATGATTACGTCTTCTTTGTACTCAACATCACATTCAAATTCATCGGGATATTGAGCAATTACGGTTTCTTCGTCAACTCTTTGGTCAACTTCCCATTCGCCGCCGATTTCTGTTATTTGATTCCATTGCTCGTCATAATAACCAAAGGCAAGAAGTGAAGTTTCACATTCAATAATTTCACCGTTTGAAAGTTCTGCTTGAACCTTGCCGTAACCGTCAAATATTGCATTACTCATTTATTGCCCCCTTTCTTGAAGTTGCCATAACCATTTTGTAATAGGTGTTTAATTCGCCCGCAGCACAGATATATTTCATTTGTTGTTTTGCAAGCACTGGGGGCAAAAAGTCAACTGGTTTCAAGTGATTGTGTCTGATTTCATAAAAACCAAGCCAAGCCCTATAAACAACGTCGTACTTGTGTTGTTCCCTTTGTTTGATAAAGTTTTGGATTTTCTCTTTGATTTTTTTTAGCATTTTTCTGACCTCTTTCTTTGTAATACTTAACATTTATGTTGAAATTTGTTTAAATTGCGTTATAATGTTAGTAAGGAATGTTCGAAGATTGTTCTTTGTTCTTTTCCTGTTCGTACAATTTGACCATATAATTTCGGACAACAGTTGATAAATTGTACCCGCATTTATAAATCAAGTAGTCTTTAATTTCTTGCAGGGTAGGGTCTAAAATTATCGTCAATACATAGTTTGAATTACGCTTCATATTGAATTGTCCTTTTCGTTTAATATGTTGTAACCTGTTCAATCTTGTTAACACTATGTTAACACATATAAACAAATATGTCAACACTCATAAAACAAATTTGTTCGAATATTCGAACATAAGGAGGTCAGAAAATGCGTTATTCCGAGATTGTAAGTACTTTACAAAACTTAACAAATAAAGAAATAAAACAAGCGGACTTAGTCCGAGCAACAGGAAACGCACGGGCAACAATGTCTTACCGTGAAAGCAGAAATAGCGAGTTTCCATATGAAGAATTAAAAGCGATTGAAAAATATTTTGGTGTTTCCTTAACTGGCGACCCAGTAAGGGACGTTGTAAGTGTTACTTACCGTCCGAATGTTTATTTGTCGGCAGGATACGGGGTTGAAGTGTACGAAGAAAAACCCGAACAAATATTGCTTGACAAAAAATTACTTATAACCGATAGGGGAATAACCATAAACCCCGTAAATTGTGAAATAGTAACGGTTTTCGGTAATTCAATGGCACCCGAATATAAACACGGGGACAGGGTTATAATCGACCATTCAATTACAAATTGGACGGACGGACACATATTTGCTTTCAGATACAACGGCGAATGCTATATGAAAGAAATAAACGTCATAGGTAAACGCGTCAAGTGTATTCCTTTAAACAAAGATTATGAATGCTTTTTTATAGAACCCGACGAAGACGTAAAGATTTTCGGAAGAATATTGCCAAGAATAAGGTTGTAATATGGAAAAGTTTTGGATTTTCTTTTTGAATGCGATTTTCTTTTGCTGGCTTTTTTATTTTTCTTGTTTAGAAAATGAACAATATTCATCCATTGCGGAAATCGTGGGAAAATTCACGATTGCATTATTGCCTTATCTTGTTTTAATTATAGTTTTAATTTATCAAAAATTAAAAGAAAAAGAAAAGTAAACAAAAGAAAAAGAAAATACTAGTTAAGAATAAGTAATACTGTATTATACTTAATACTTTATAATACTATATATATTTTCCATATGTTTTTCATATGTTTTTCATATGAATAACATATGTTAAACATATGTTCAAAGATGTAACAATTTTGTTAAACATATTGAACATTTTGTTTTAATAAGGTATAATCAGTTTGTAATTTGTTCGGACAATCGAAGTAGTGTTAGTTGAGGATTGGCTCAAACTGGGGACAGACGAAAAGAAGTTGACGGACGCTAAATTACAGGTCTTATTGTCTTCAAAGTGAGGAGGTCAACTTGTTTTGGCATTGTAATTTGAAATTCA
>Ga0265298_10001460_pt1 | contig 35004 bp, 29 predicted proteins | sample AusTroGonzalo_MG_3_FD_193486 | JGI IMG/M metagenome (GOLD analysis project Ga0265298, IMG submission 193486) | Bovine rumen microbial communities from tropical cattle in Woodstock, Queensland, Australia - Gonzalo_01 | ecosystem: Host-associated > Mammals > Digestive system > Stomach > Rumen ...
GACGACGCGGTCTTCCAGGAGGTGATCGACTCGCTGCGCCTGACGGAGTCCGTCTTCGGGCTCAAGAAGGCGGTCGAGGCCGTCATCGACACGGCGATGCGCAAGACCGCGTCGGACGGCGTGCCGCGAAAGGTAGGCGGACTCTTCCGCACCTTCGTGACCATCAAGGGCAAGGTGCCCAACGGCGACAGCTCCTTCGCGGCCCTCACGGGCAAGGGTGCGGACGGCTCCATCGAGGGCCGCTTCGACAGGAACACGAGCAGCCGTCCCGACGGCGACTGGTGGGGCCAGCCCTACAGCGCGCGATTAATTCCCGTCTCTCGGCGTGGAAGCTACGGCCAGCCTACAGGCCAGCCTTAAGGCGCAGATCACAAGCCATCAGGCTTGTGCCGGCGCGAAGAGCTGTTCCAGCTCGACCTCCTCACCGCTGACAGTGTAAAGCTTGTTGATGTGGAAATGGCAAAATCCTTATTTCAAAGTCGCGTGGAACCCGACCTCGACATCAGCATTGATGCGGAATTGAGGGGCTATCTTGTCGAGCGCGGTCTGGAAAGGATGCTCGGCTTTGCTGTCCGGCGCGATATGCGCAGCGTATTCGTCCTTGCTGAACCCGCTGTAGTCGAGGCCGGCTAGACGTTCGATCTCCGCCGCCTTCAGCGACATCTTGAAACCGTACCTGATTTCGCTGCCATCCTTGCAGCTGTGCATCGAGCCGTCCTCCGCCATCACGACCTTGGGATTAGCGTCCAGGCCATTCATCGAGATCTCGACATCGCCATTCCCGGAAATGTTGATCGCCACATCCCACTCGGCCTGCTTGACCGAGAGGAACGCAGAGGTCCTGCCCGTTGAGCTGAACTCGTAGTTGACGGAAGTCAGAATGGCGTTTTTAGCCGACTGCGACATGAACGCCATCAAGATGTCTACCTTGCGCTTAGACTTGGCGTCCAGCGCGGCATATATCGCCGTATCGTCGCGTATGACCAATCTCGCGAAACTGTTCCTGAACTCCCCGAAATCGTCGCGCGATGCGAGCTTTCCGTTGACCAAAACGCTTTGGCGCTTGAAGTCCTTCTTTATCTGGGGATCCTTTCCGCTGGCGGCATCCTTCATGTCCAGGCTTACACCGCAAGTGAACTGGGCGACCGTCGCCTTTCGGATGTCGGCAACGATCCTGTTATGGAGGCCGGTCTTAACCGCGGCCATCTTCCTGTCGAGCACGTCGCGGAAATACTGCGCGGCATCGCCCCCGCCGTCGATGAATTTGGCAAGATCGGCCTGACGTCCCTCGGTCTCCGCGTATGCTGCAATCATCTTGGTCAGACGGTCGGCGAACTTTCTGCCGAGCTCGGCCACGGTCGCCTTGACCATATCCTTGAAGGCTCCGGGCAGGACGTACGTGTTGGACGCCTTTATCTTCGTCGCCAGCGACTTGACGGCCGCCGCATCCCTGAAGGCCTCCGTGGCGATCTTGAGGTTCACCCCTTCGAAGCCGCTTTCGGAGAGCGCGTCGAGCATCGCCTGAGCGTGGTATGGCGGCATGAGGTAGTTGCCGATCGACGAGACGAGCCCGGCGTTGAGGTTCTTGCCGTCATGGCACATCTCGTTTGCGATTCTCGCAAAGCTCACCTTCGTGATGCTCTCCCAGTCGTTGCCGGCCATCTCCGCCTTCAGATCGGGACGCGCAAAGAACGCCACGACCTTCTCCGGCAGGTCGGAGTCCTCGGGAACGCACATCGCGAATATCGCGTGGGCCGCAGGCGAAAGGTCCTCGATCTGGAACTCGTGCCCGAACTGGCGCTTGAGCTCGGCCTGTATCGCGGCGATCAAGCCGTCGAAGGCATTGAATGCGGCCTTCGCGTCCAGGTTCTCCGCACCAAAGGCCACGGCGAGCGCACCCAGACTGTCCTTGAGAGCAAGCGCGATCGTGTGGAACTTTTCGATATCGTACACTCTGGCGTCGATGTACTCCATCGAAAGTATCCGAGCCTTCAGCTTGTGGGATGCGCGAGGGCCGAGGCCGTAGGAGTCGATGCTGCCGAGGGCCGCCGCCTTGGCATCCACATACGCCGCTATCCTGTCGCGGAACGCGCGCTCTATGCTGGCGGGCGTCTTTGCGTCGATCTTGCCGGACACGATATCCATCGCGATTCCCTGGCCGGAAAACGGCAGGGCGGCATCCTTCATCATGGCGAAAGCGCAGTCGAACGATATTCCGGTCTTCGCCGCGAGGCGCTCGGCCGTCATGATCTTTATGTTGGGCACGAATCTGTTCGCCTCGGCCATGATCTTCACCGCATCACGGAAAAGTTCGCCGTTGGCGTCAAGTATCGACTTGACCTCCGCGAAGGACTTTGCTCTGGACAACGCCGTGACGACTTCGGGATGGCGCTCCATGAAGGCCCTGGGATACACGTCGGTCTTGATGAAAATGATCTCGCCCGCATGCTCGAGCATTTCGTTTATCTTCTTGGCTACGCAAACGCCCTTCACGCTTTCCCTCACGAGATCGCGCACGCCATCCGGACCGAGCTTCGCGTCGTTGCCAAGATTCAAAAGCTCCGCACGCAGCGCAACGCTGTCCGTGAAGTCGCCGATGGCTGCGTCATCCGGCACCACGGCGTGTCCGAAGAGCGAGCGCGCCTCTGCGAGGAGAGCGTCGGCCATGACATTGAATTCGTGCGGAAGAGGCAACGCCTCGCCTCCGTTCATGTAGCGCGCCGTGGTCAGCGCGTTCACGACGCCCTTATTGTGGGCGGCAGCATCGATCTCGGCGGTGCCAACGCCGCCCGACTGCTTCCAGACGGGATTTGCCAGATTGAAGATGTCGTCCTCGAGCCTGGCCGCGAGATACCCGTCGTCAAGGCCTGTCGCGAACGTTATGGACTTGCCGTCCTTGAACGCGATGTTCATTGTGCCCTGCGCCTGCCCGGCGTTGCCGTGCGCCTCCATGCGTCCGCGCACCTCGCCGAGGCTCGACTTCGCCATCTCCAGCATCATCTGGCGCTCCTCGTCGTCAAGATCGTAGATGCTCCCGGCGACGAGCCTCTCGAAAAGGTTGACGTCGTCGTTCGCCACGACCGTGCGCGTACGGTCAAGAGACTGGTTTATCTCCTCGCGCCTGCTCACGCGCTCCGCCTGAACCTTCGCCTCGACCCTGCCGTAGAGATCCTGGCTCTTAACGACGACCGGCCTGCCGTCCTTGGCTTTGCCGTTTATTTCGTCGGCGTACTTGTCGAGGATCTCGCGCACCTGCTGGCGCGAAAGAGGCTTGATGGAGCGTTTGAGCATGTCGGCGTCGCCGCCTTCGCCGCAAGGCGCCAAGCCGAGATCGCGGCGCACGTCGTTTATCTGCTCCCTGTTCAACCCGCCCTCGCGCACGAGCGCGTCGACGAAAGCCTGCTTGACGGCAAGCACCTCGCCGTGGGTGTGGCGGGTCGTGTTGAAGCAGCGCAGCTTTCCGACATGGTTGTTCACTATGCCAATGGAGCTTGAACCGGTCAGCTTCACTTCACCGGCGTTGTACACGCCCTTTGACTGCGCCTGGAACTTCGCAATCGAAATGTTCACGTTTCTGAAGTCTATAGCCATGGTTGTTTACTCCGAAGGACTTTTTCTGTGCTCACAATCTGCCTTGAATACACACAAGAATCGAAAAGGTTACTCACGAATCAGGCATGCTGCTCGAATATGAGCCTGAAGTCGAGGTTCTCCGCCGCGAGCACGAACACCGGACGGGGGACTCTGGCGAGGCCGCTCCTCAAAAGCGAGAAATAGTCACCGTAGGACGACGGCGGCTCGTCCTGGCGCGGCGCCCGGAGACCCACGAACGAAAGCGCAGCATCCGACGAGTTTTCCCTAATGATGTCCGCAAAAGGACGGCCGTCGGACTCCAGCACCCGAGTCTCAGTCTTTATGCGAACACCCTTCATGTACTTTGCGAGCTCGATCTCGGCCTCTTCGCGCGTACGGCGGTGCACTATCATGTTGACCCTGAGGCCTGTCGCATCAAAACCGTTGCGCTTGAGCAAAAGTGCCAACGCAAGCATGAGCCCGCCGTTTGCACCGCCGCCACGCCACCAGATGTCCACCACTCCGCCGGTCGGCGCATTGCCCGCATCGCCAACGACAAGCATGTTGCGCTGAAGACCTGAAATAAGTTCCACCAATCCGGCGAAGCGTTCGCAGGCCTGCTCGGCTGGAGCACCGAGAATCACAGTATTCGGCACTATCGGCCCAAACCCGTAGGTCCTTACAAGCTCCGACATGCCGGCCCAGTCGTCCTCCGCCTCCAGAAGCTTTACGTTAGCGTCAAGCCCTATCTTGTCCGCCGTGCGCAGCACCGCGCTCCTGACCTCGGCCTCCCGCTCCGCGCCGCCGAATCCTTTCGGCAGGACGGACGCGAGCGTAACGAGGCAACGTCCGCCGGATATGCCGTGGGCCAGCTCAGGCAGACTGAGATCCTGAATTGGCAGCTGGGCTAACACAAGCAGGTTGGGGCGCCAGTTGCGCTCGGCATGCCGCACATTGGCCATATGGGGCAGCGCATGGCGGACAAGTTCGGCCAGAAGACCTGTGCGCATGTCGCCCCACTGAGCCTGCAGTTCCTTGCGCTTCACCCGCCAGTATATCGCCGCCTCGCAGAAGAGCGCAACGAACGTCCATCCGGGGCTTATCATGAACATTGCAGAAAGGCAGCCCGCGAATCCGAGGAACGAGAAGAACGCCTTTACGCGGAATGTCGGCCGCCAGGACGGATTGGACATCGCCTCCTCCACGGCGGCGCAGAAGTTGAGCAGTCCGTAGGTGGACAGGTTGAACAGCGTCAGCACGGGTGCGATCACGTTTATGTCGCCAAGCCATACGCACACCGCCGCAATGCAGAAGCACAGCAGCGCGGACAGCCTCGGATCGTCGGCCTTGCCGAATCCGCGGCCAAACACGGAAGGCAACAGCTTGTCGCGCGAAAGAGCCTGAAGCACACGGGGCGCCACCAGGAAGCTGCCCACCGCGCTCGAAAGCGTAGCCGCCCAGACACCCAGCAGTATCGGCATCTGCCAGCGCGCGCACCTCTGGAGGATCATAGTGTCCGCGCGCAGGACGGCGGCGTCCGGAACCATCGCGTTAAGTGCGATCGGGACTGCCATGTATATGGCATAGCCAACCAGCACAGCGGCGATCGTACCCGTCGGAATGGACTTTCCGGGATCCTTGAGGTCGCCAGACATTCCGAGACCGGAGAGTATTCCGGTCACAGCGGGGAAGAACACCGCGAACACCGTCCAGAATCCAAGCTGCGGAGGCACGGCACCATCGGCGAGGGCGATACCTTCGGGCGCATGGCCCAGGAAGAACGAGAACAGCGAAAACGCTATCGCCGCCATGATGAAGTACTGGGACTTCAGCGCAATGTCGGCAGAAAGCGTGGAAACAAGAGCCAGCACCGACAAGGTGGCAAGACCGACAAGCCGAGGATCCCAGCCGGAGACGGTCGGCAGCCCGGAGTTGACGAGAGCCTCGGCGAAACCTGCGACATAGAACGAGACGCTCACAGCCTGCGAAAGGGCCAGCGGAATGCCGAGCGCGGCTCCGGCCTCGAGGCCCAGCGAACGCGAAAGTATGAAGTACGCACCGCCGCCCTTCACACGCATGTTAGTCGCGAGGGCGGATATGGAAAGCCCGGTCAACAGCGTTATGGTGCTGCCCATCGTAACGATGAGAAGCGAGGTGGCCAGCCCGACGTTGCCAAGCATCCATCCGAAGCGCAGATACATCACGACGCCGATTATCGTGAGTATGCTGGGAGTGAACACGCCCTGGAACGTGCCAAAGCCGTAGCCGGTGTTCGAAGTCTCCTTCTTAGCCTTCATTGCCCTTCGACTCCGCCGTCTTGCGCGACTCGGCGATCAGCCTGGCGAGTCGCTTGATCTCGGCCTCGGTCCTGCCGCGGCGTTCGTAGTCGCCGTCGGCCATCAGCGCCCCCTGTTGAGAAGATAGATGACGCCTACCGCAACGCGCTCGAACATCATCACAGCGAACAGAACCGGATGCCTCAGCACCCTCCGCCACTTGCCGTTCTCCACGAACACGCCGACATAGCGGTAGAACGGCGAGAACTGCCGCCTTACGGCAGGGTGCCCCTTCCACTTGGCCTGATAGGCCGCAAAGCTTTTTGTGTAGTAGGCCTTCTTCTCCAGCATGCGCTTGAAGGTGAGGCGCTTCTCGTTGTGGATGAGATTGTGCTTCAGCACGGCGCACCTGGCACCTGTCGCAAGCACCCGTATGTCAAGCTCCCAATCCTCAGGCCCGGCTATCAGGTTTTCGTCGTAGCCGCCAGTAAGCGCCAAAACCGATCTGCGGAACAGCCTGAGCGCATCTATGCAGGTTCCGTCGTAGAAGCTGCGCTCGAAGTTCCTGGCCTTCACGCGAATGCCGTCGCCTGTACGGACTTCGGGAATCCAATATGCGTCGCCGGCATCGACGGACAAGATCTCCTCGACCGTCTCAGGCGGCAGGATCATGTCGGCGTCAAGTATCACGACCCATTCGCCCTTCGCCACCCGCCAGCCGAGATTCCTCTGCGCACTGCGCTCCGGCCCCTTGTCGTAGACAGTCGCGCCGAGGCTTTCGGCTATCTCTTTGGTGTCGTCGGTGGAGGAATTGTCGACAACGATGACCTCCGCGGCTCCGCTCTTCACAGCGCCATCAAACGAACGAACGCAGGCGGCGATGTTCGCCGCCTCGTTCCTTGTCGTTATGACAACGCTGAGCTTCATGACTACATCTGCCATTCTTCCGTCTTGGCGGTCTGCTCGACGGGCTTTGAATAGATATCCCTTTCATCCGGCGGCGGGGACTTCGGCTCGAGCGCATGCTCGAACTTAGGGAGCTCGCGGACGGGGTGATCGGCCTTTAGAACCGCAGGGGCGCCGTTGCCGGTCACTGCGTTGGCCACACCGGTCAACGCGGCGGCGGCGGCGCGCTCCTCATCTCCCACGGCCTCGCGGGCGTCCACCGCAGCCTGCGCCTTGGCATCGACCTCGCCAAGCCTGGAGCCGCGCGGAGGAAGCGCCTTGAGAAGAGGGTCGTCGTCCTGGATCATCGTGCACTTGAGAGGCTCGTTTATGTATGCCTCTATGTCGGGTATGGCGAAGGACTCGTCCTCGTCGGCGAAGCTTATGGCAATCCCCGTGTTTCCGGCGCGACCGGTCCTGCCGATGCGGTGCACATAGTCCTCGGCCTCGTACGGGAAGTCGAAGTTGATGACGTACTCTATGTCGTCCACGTGTATGCCGCGACCGGCAACGTCGGTGGCGACGACTATCTTGATTTCCCCGTCGCGGAACGCGTCCAAAACCTTGAGTCGCTTGTTCTGGTTCACATCGCCGGAAAGCATCTCCACCTGGACTCCGCGGATCTTGAGCGACGCGTATACGTCCTCGGTAGTGGACTTGCGGTTGCAGAACACTATCGTCCTCGCATCAGGGTGCAGGGCGATATGGTTGTAGAGCACGGTGAACTTGTCGGACGAGCGGACGATGTAGACGACCTGCTTTACCGTATCAGTGGCGTTGGTTTCGCTCTCGACCTCGGCCTTGTAGGGCTCTTCCATCCAGTTCATCGCAAGACGCATGACGGTATCGTTCAGCGTGGCTGAGTAGAGCATCGTCGTACGCTTGCTCTTCGGCGGCAGGTAGCTCATTATGCGGCGCACATCCGGTATGAAGCCCATGTCAAGCATGCGGTCGGCCTCGTCTATCACGAGCGTGTCCACGTTCGAAAGGTTGATCACACGCGTCTTTACGAAGTCCAGCAGCCTGCCGGGCGTAGCCACGAGCAGATCGACCGGCGCATCCATGACCTCCTTCTTCTGGCGGTCGTAGTCCATTCCTCCATAAATCGCAAGCGAACGCAAGGCGCAGTACCTGCCGATGGCATCTGCATCCTTGCATATCTGAATCACGAGCTCGCGTGTCGGCGCAATGACCAGAGCGCGGGGAGTGCCACCGGCCTTGGCGCGGTGCTCGGGCGTCCTGAGGTAGCGGGTCAGTATCGCTACAAGGAACGCAGCGGTCTTGCCGCTGCCGGTCTGGGCCTTGCCGGCGATGTTCTTGCCGGCGAGCGCTTGTTCGAGCGAAAGCGACTGGATGTCTGTGCAGTACTTGAATCCGAGATCCGCAATGCCGTGCATCACCTCCGAAGGGAGGTCGAAGTCGTGGAACCTCTTCTTGCCGTCAACCGGCTCTACGACGAAAGAATCCATCGACCATGCGGCGTGCGCCGCCTTGCGCGCGGCAAGATCCTCCGGCGAAACGATGCCGCCAGGACGCATCTGATCCGCCGCGGTGTCGACGGGCGCTGGGCCGCGCCTTCCGCGATCTCGTCCGTCCCTGCGATCGTCGCGTCGGCGGTCGCCCTTGCCGTGCCTCTTCTGCTGCTGGCCGTTGGGCTGACCCTGACGCTGCTGGCCGTTCTTCTGGCCCTGCTGCTGGGGCTTCTTCTGCTGCCCCTGCTTCTGCTGGGGCTTCTGCTTCTGCTGCTGACGCCCCTTGTTTCCGCCCTTGCCGCCCTGCTTCTTCTGCTGCTGGGGCTTCTTGCCGGTAAGCGCCTGGGCGATCTTCTTTAGAAATCCGAATGCCATGTCTGTCTGAAAGGCGATGGGTTGCCCGCGACAATACGGGCAACCCATATCCAGCATTAGCGCTTGGAGAACTGGAAGCGCTTGCGGGCGCCGGGCTGGCCGGGCTTCTTGCGCTCCTTCATGCGGCTGTCGCGTGTCATGCAGCCGGCCTTCTTGAGGGCCGCACGGGTAGACTCGTCAGCTGCGACGAGCGCACGGGCGAGGCCATGGCGGATCGCGCCGGCCTGACCGGAGATTCCGCCGCCCTTGGCGAACACGACGACATCGACCTTGGTCATGTCGTAGCCGCTGATCGCGACGGGCTGCTTGAGGTAGTCGCGCAGGGCCTCGCTCTGGATATACTCTTCGAGCGCGACCTTGTTGACCGTCCACACACCGCTGCCTTCAATGAGGTTGACGCGAGCGGACGCCGTCTTGCGGCGGCCTGTGCCAGCGGAGATTGCCTTCTTGGTAGCCATTTTCCAAATCCTCCTTAGAGCTTGATTTCGACCGGCTTCTGCGCGGCGTGGGTGTGTTCGGCGCCGGCGAAGACTTTCAGACGGGTCATCATCTTGCGGGCGATGTTGTTCTTCGGAAGCATTCCCCAAACCGCCTCCTTGATCATGCGGTCAGGATGCTGAGCACGCATTGTGGCGGCGCTGAAGCGCTTGAGGCCGTCACGATAGCCGCTGTAGCGCTGATATTCCTTCTGCTCTTCCTTCTTGCCCGTGAGCTTGACCGACGCTGCGTTGGTCACGATCACGAAGGCGCCCGCGTCGACCGACGGATCGAAGGTCGGAAGGTCCTTGGCGCGGAGTTTGTTGGCGACGACGACTGCGAGGCGGCCAAGCGGCTGATCCTTCGCATCGATCAGGAACCACGCGCGGTTGTCGCCCGGGTTCGGAGCACGATAGCTCTTCTGCATCTTTGTTTCCTTGTCTTTCTTTCGGATTTGTGCCCTTTATCCGGGGTTTTGTCCGTATGCACGGCCTGGCACCTCGCCAAGCCGAGGGGAACCGGTTAGCCCCCGATTCCGCTGTTGGGGATATATGATATCAAATTCCGCCGTCCGGCGCAAGTGGGCGCAAGGTTGCGTTGACCGGAAAGGAAACATCATGGTATAATAACCAGCGACAGGAGAAGAGAATATGATGCATGGACGGAACACTATGTTGCTTTTGGCGGCCTTTGCCGCCGGCGGACTTCTGCGAAGCGCGAACGCCGACTGCCTGGACGAGCTTATGCCTCGTCCTCGCACGGTGGTGCGCGGAACCAACGGCAGCCTAAAGGCACCATCCGGGGCAGGAGCGTACCAGCTTGTAGTGCGCAACGGCAAGCCGCACATAAAAGGCGATGAAGAGGGGCGGCGCTACGCGATCGCTACGTTCAGACAGCTTGCGAAGCTCGCAAATGCCGACGGCTCCGCCATTCCGGACTGCGCGATAAACGACTGGCCGGAGTTCAGGTATCGCGGGCTTATGCTGGACTGCGGGCGCAACTGGCAAAGCGTCCAATCCATAAAGGACGTAATATCCATGCTCGCAGCGTACAAGTTCAACGTCTTCCATTGGCACCTGACGGACAACTACGGCTGGCGGCTGGAGTCGAAGAAGCACCCGGAGCTGCAGCGAAAGGAGGCATTCTCGCGCGATGCCGGCAGATTTTACACGCAGGCCGAGTTCAAGGACGTCATCGCCTTCGCGAGGAAGCGCGGGGTGACGGTGATACCCGAACTGGACATGCCAGGGCACACGCTGGCATTCCGCAAGGCAACAGGCATCGAAAATCTGGCGGACGAAAAGGCAAAAGCCATGCTCGGAGAACTGATAGACGAGCTCTGTTCGCTTGCGCCTGCGGGCGAGATGCCGATAATCCACCTTGGCACCGATGAAGCACGGGAACGCGGAGAGAAGGTGCCGCAGAGCCATCTGGACTATTGGGCGAAGAAAGTGACGGACAACGGCCGCGTTCTGATGGGCTGGTCGCCAGGGCTGAAGCTGCCTGGGCAGTCCATAAAGCAGCTGTGGATGGGTGCGAAGGATCCGAGGGGAGACAAGACGCCCTACATAGATTCGCAGAACAGCTACTACATCAACCATGTAGATCCGGAGGAGCTGCTGTCGGTCGCCGCTTACCAGCAACCGTGCAGATGGGGGGAAAAGAACGAGAAGCTCGGCGCGATAATCGGAGTCTGGCACGACGATGCGATAGCCGATACCGAGGACGTAGCAAGGATGAATGCCGTCTATCCGGCGATCGTGCTCCTGTCCGACAACTTCTGGCGAGGCCGCGAAAAGGACGAACCGGGTTTGTATGCAAGGCTGCCGAAGCCTGACGATCCGCGATTTGCGCTTGCGGCAGACCTTGAGAGGCGCGCCATTGCACAACGCGACAAGGTGCTGGCGGGGCTACGGCACCCTTTCCCTTATGTGGCACAGACGCAAATGCGTTGGCGAATGACCGACAGCGATGGCCGGCTGCTTGCCGAGGACATTCCGCAGGCGACGGTTTATCCGCGCCACTTCTGGTTCCCGCAAGGTGCATACGCGCAGGGCAATGACGGCACCGTCGTGCTGGAGACGTGGATAAGAAGCGACCGCGACATCGAGTGCGGCGCATGGATAGGCATGACTGGATTCTCGCGTTCCGACGGACGAAGCCGCGACGCGCCGACGCCGAAGCTCGGCGAATGGAACAAGCACGGTGCGACGATAGAGATCAACGGAACAAAGGTGGAGCCTCCAAAATGGACGCATCCAGGCGTAGAAGGCAATCCGAAGGAGACTCCGCTCGTGGATGAGGACTACTGGTATCGCAAGCCGACACAGATACACCTCAAAAAGGGAACAAACCACGTAAAGATGACGCTTCCGAAACGCGGCGGCTGGAAGTGGATCGGATCGTTCACTCCGATCCGCGGCACCAGCGACCATCCGAGGGAAGTAACGGGGCTCTCATATTCAGCCAAGCCCTCTTCACAATAACCGGATGAAACGCTGAAGACTGGCGGAGGGGGGGGGATTCGAACCCCCGGTGGACTTGCGCCCACACAACCTTTCCAAGGTTGCACCATCGACCACTCGGACACCCCTCCAGTCATTTCGTCCGCCCAAGACTGGTGCCAGGAGCGGGACTCGAACCCGCACATACTCACGTATAGCAGATTTTGAGTCTGCCGCGGCTGCCATTACGCCACCCTGGCGTTGGAGCGGGCGAAGGGAATCGAACCCTCGTAGCCAGCTTGGAAGGCTGGAGCTCTGCCATTGAGCTACGCCCGCTTCTCCAAGCGAACGGCGGATAGTATATCATATTTGCCCGACGCCGTTCAAGTGCAAATATGAGCAGTCAAAGCAGCATATTCAGCATCTCGGCGACAAGTCGGCCGCTCTTGTGCAATGATTCGGCGCTTATCTTGTCTATGGTGTCTTCGGAGGTATGCCAGTAGTCGTTCAAAAACGGCTTGCTTCCGTAGATAAAGTCTATAAGGTCTATCGCCTTCCATCCGGCGGCCGCGAACGCCATATGGTCGTCTTTGACCTCATCGCGGACCAGCTCCACAAAACCGTCGCCAAGCCCGGCTTTTCGCGCGGCCTGGCAGGCGAGCCTGGCCAGCGTCTTGTCCCCGTTCGCAGGAACAGTCACCTTCAAGTCGCGGTCGCCAAGCATGTCAAGGCATATCGCGGCACGAACCTTGACCCCCTTTCGCTTTAGGATTTCTGCGGCGCGCCTGGAACCCCAGAAACCGTCACTGCCGCTGTAGGATCTCATGCACTCCTCGCCATCGGTCCATATCAGCATCAGATTGCCCTTGGGCAGTCCCCTTTCGACGATCACGCGGGCTAACGCCACCAGAAGCGCAGAAGTAGAAGCGCCGTCATTCGCGCCGGGACACGCGACGCCAGGCTTGGTGTCGTAGTGCGAAACGAGCACGACCCACTCCGCAGAAGGGTCCGTCTCGAAGCGACAATATATGTTGACCATCTGCCTTCGTCCGCACGGCGTCAGGGCATCGAAGCAGTCGCGCTTGGCGTTGGCCCCCTGCCTGGCGATCTCGTCCAGCAGCCAGTATGACGCCGTCCGTCCTCGCGCGGTGCCTGCGTCGCGCGGAGTGCAGCTGGCCACAAAGTTGCTGGCGCACGAAAAAGCAAAATCCGCATCGCTCGCGGTGAACGCGAGGGATGCGGCCAGCAGCAGCGATTGCAGCATTTCAGTCGACCTGGAGGCCCAGCATCGCTATGACGCGATCAAGGTCGTCGTTGTCGAAGAAGTCGATTTCGAGAACGCCCTTGGTATGCCTGCCGTTGGCATGGGTCATACCGCTGGTCAGGCGCACGGCGCAACCAAGATGCTTCTTAAGCTTGTCGACCAGGCTGCGGACGTAGCTCTCCGGGATGTCGGGCGTGCCGGGATGCTTCTCGATCACCGGAGCAAGCATGCGCGCCACCTTCTTCTCTAGCGCACGGACGGTCAGCTGTTCGTTTACGCAGTCGCGGGCAAGGAGTATGCGCTCCTTCTCGCCGTCGACGGACAGCAGAACCTTCGCATGGCCCACAGACAGCAGCTTCGACTGCAGAAGAGCCTTCACCTCTTCGGGCAGCTCAAGCAGCCTTACGGCGTTCGCCACGGTGGCACGACCCTTGCCCACCTTCTCCGCGACATCCTGCTGGGTGAGGTTGAAGCGGTCCTGCAGCGTCTTGTAGCTGACGGCCTCTTCGATTGGATTGAGATCCTCGCGCTGAAGGTTCTCCGTCGTCGTCATCACTGCGGCGGTCTGGTCATCGGCATCAACGAGCGTAACGCGGATCTTCGTCCATCCCGCCAGCTGGGCTGCCCTGAGGCGGCGTTCGCCGGCTATGAGCTCATAGCGCCCGGCCGAATTCTTCCTCACGGTCGGAGGCTGCACAAGGCCGTTGTTCCTGAGGGAATCGGCCAGCTCCATGAGCTCGTTCTCCTTGAAGTCGCGACGCGGCTGGAATGGGCTGCGCTCGATCTCAAGTATCTTGAGCTCCAGCGGGGCGCCGGGCTTCTGCACCGCAGCGGGCACTATAGGCGCCTTTGCAAGCGCCGGAGCCGCAGCCGCAGCCTCGTTCGAGGCCGGTATCAGAGAGTCCAGACCACGGCCGAGACCATGGCGCTTGCGGGAATCCGAACCGACGGAGACCTTAACGGCCCCCGTCGTCGGCTTCTTGAGAAACGGATTGTTCTTAGCCACGGACAGCTATCAGAAGTAGCCGTTGACTATGGGCAGCACCTTGATGGTGTTGTCCATTATGATGTTCACAAGGCCGATCTGGAAACCCCAGGGGCACTGCTCGGCGAAGTTCACGAGGCCGATCTGCGCACCATGCAGCTCCTGCGCCATGTTGAAGACGATCGCGGACTGGCAGCCGTATGCCTTCTCGGCGATGTTGACGCCGCCAACGATGGACCAGCCGTAGCTCATGTCGCGGGACACATTGGCGAGAAGGCCCATCTGGATGCCGTACATCGTATCCTGCATACTGCCCAGGAACTCGGCGTCGAAGCCCCAGAACTCCTTGCGGTAGCCGAACATGCCGAGATCGACACCGTACGTCGTCCCGCGGCAGATGTTCGCACCGAGCGTCGCGCGAAGGCCGTAGACATCCTTCGCGTTGTAGTTGCAGAGGCCGCTCACGCCGACACCGATGAGATCGTCGCGGTTGCGGTGCGCGACACCGTCGACGGAAAGGCCGTAGACCTTGGGCGCATCAGTGTAGAGAAGACCGAGGTTTAGCCCGAAAACATCCCAATTCGCGCAGCCCCACGGCATCTGGACGGGCGAGACAAGACCGATTGCGAACGGCGTCCAGCCGACAGGACCCTCGTCAACTTCAGCCTCCTGAGCAAACGCCGGCGACACGACCGCAAGCGCGAGCGCCGCAAGACCAACTTTTACGATACGATTCATTTGTTTCTCCTTCTTACCTTTGAATGGTGAAAATGATTGATATATTTTACCTTTTCTCTCGTCGCAAGTCAACCGCCCTCAGAAGAAAAGATCGCGTTCGCCGCGGCATGTCGCCTCATACTGCTTCATGACGGCTGGGTAGAACTTCGGCACCCATTCCTTGATGCCCGCAAGCTCCTTCTCGATGAGCGCGTCGCCTATCCTGCGCGTCTCGTCCGAGGCGAAGTCGTCGAGCCACTCGCGGAACGTAAGCACCGCGTTGATCTTGCAGAACTTGCCCTCGCGCCCCGTCTTGAGGGCGTCCATTATGCAACCGCCCGTACGTCCGCAGCGGTAGCCCGCCGTGCAGAAGCTCGTGATCGTGCCGCGCGAAGCGAGGTAGCGCACCATCTCGTCTAAGGAGCGAGTGTCGCCGAGCATGAACTGCTGGCGGTCCTTCTCCTGGTGCGCCTCGTTCTCGAAGTCGCTGTAGCCCTTGATCGCGATGTTGCTGGAGCAGTCGAGCTGCGTCATGCCGTAGCCCAGCACGCGGTTGCGGCTCGCAGGCGACTCGCGCGCGGTGATGATGATGCCGGTGTAGGGGACGGAAAGGCGCGCAAGGACGATGATCTTCGCGAACGTGTCGTCATCAATGAGCCATGGGCTCTCCTCAGGCACCTTCGTGCCGCTCGCCGGCTCGAGGCGCGGAAACGAAAGCGTGTGCGGCCCGATGTTGAACCAGCGCTCGAGGTCGCGCGCATGCATGACCGTCGCAAGAAGTTCGTAGCGCCAGTCGCAGAGTCCGTAAAGCACGCCAAGCCCGACATCGTCAACGCCCGCCTCCATGCAGCGATGGAAGCACGTCGTGCGCCAGTCGTAGTTGCCCTTCACGCTCCACGCCGGGTGCATCGACTCGTAGAGCTTGCGGTTATACGTCTCCTGAAAGACCTGGAATGTGCCTATGCCGACAGACTTCAAAACCTTCAGGTCATCGACGGGAAGCGGCGCGGCGTTGACGTTCACGCGACGGATGCCGACGGGTGCGCCAGTCCTCGGCGCCTTGACCTGACGCGCATAGCACGTCTCTATGGTCTCGGCGATATATTCGGTCGAAGTCGTCGGATGCTCGCCGTAGACCGCGATTAGGCGCTTGTGGCCGATGCGCCCGGCGAGGACGTCGATCTCCTCTTTAAGCTCGTCCATCGTGAGGATGCGGCGCTTCTGCTCGGCGTTACCCTCACGGAATCCGCAATAGCGGCAGCCGTTCACGCAGGCGTTGGACACGTAAAGCGGCGCGAAGACAACGATGCGGTTGTCGTAGACCTTCTTCTTTATGCGGTCCGCCGCTGCACACATCTCTTTAAACAGCTGCGGATCGCCGACGGCCGACATGAGCACCGCTGTCTCCTCTGGCTGCAGCGTCTCGCAGGTGGATTCGCTCTTCGCGATTATCTCTCTCACCCTGACAGGGTCAGCGCCCTTCTCGGCGATGTCGGATATGCAACTGTTGATTCGTGCGTCGTCGATGAAATGCCTGCCGCCGGGAAGATACTTGTCTATCTCCTCCTGAACGATGAAACGCCTGGTGTAGTCCGCCGCGTCCTTGAACTTGCGTATTCCTGTTGTGTCTGCCATTACGACCTTCTCCGTTTTGACGGGCGTATATTATACCATTTCCGGACGCACGGTGCAGATCACTGGAAATGGCGAAGGACGCCATCCTGCGAACGGAAGGCAAGAAGTATCGAATTCATCTTGTCTATGGAATCGGAAATCTCCGCCTTGCCGGAGACGGCAATCCTCAAAACGACAACCTCGAACTGCGAGTAGAGCAGAGACGTCGCCCGGTTGGCATCCAGCGCCGGATCGTACTCGCCGCGATGCTTGGCCTCGACTATCAGCGAATGGATTATGCGCTTGAGGCCGACGGTGTGGCGCATTATGTTGTCCACGGGAATCTTGCCCTTGCGACGAAACTCGCAAAGGAAGTCCACTATGACGCAAAGGAAGTCGCGGTTGTCGAAAAGCATGGCAAACACCGCTATGCAGAGCTGGCGCAGCTTGGCGTCCGCCGACTGGCGCGAACGCATTATCTCTCGATACTGCGCCTCGACCGATGAAGTGGCCTCGGTCACCGCCTCGTTGAAGATCGCACGCTTGTCCTTGAAATAGGTGTAGAGAAGAGTGCGGGCTATCCCGCACTCTTTAGCGATCATGCCGAAGTTGACGTCGTCGAATCCGTGCAGGGCGAACAGCTTGAGTCCCGCCGCCCGGATTTCGCGCTTGCGCTCCTTGTGGTTTATCGCATGCTTCTTCGACATCAGAACGTGTAGGTGAGCGAAGTCGAGATTATGTGCGAGAAGGAGTTGCGGCAGTCGAAGCGCTGACCTTTGACGGTGCGCGTAGAACTCTGCATGATGATGAAGTTGTAGCCCACATCCCACCTGAGATTCTCGCAGATATACCAGCCGAAGCCCGTGCCGATGATGTGACGGTCGCCTGCAGGGAGCATCGTTGTGCCGTACCTTGCGGACGGGTCGCGATCGTGCACATAGCCGAGACGCACCGCGAAATCGTCATTGACGTCATACTCGCCGCTCCAGCCAAAGCGCCAGGCGTTACGCCAGTTGAGAGGTTCCGTCTTGGTAAAAATAGGTCCCAGGTTGAAGTGTATGTCGCTGATGCTGTTCCACTGCGTCCAGGTGGCAGCGAAGCCAAGGTGCAGCTTCTTTGTGACATCCCAGTTGATACCGCCGGTGATGGACTGGGGCAGGTTCAAGCGTGCACTCGCCGGATGATGATACGTAGTGACCCCTTGCAGATCGAAATCGCCCTTGATTGTGTGATTTATCCTAGAACGGTACACCAGGCCGAAGGAAAGATTGTCGAGAATCTTGAAGTCCGTCGCAAAATTGTATCCCAATGTGTAGTCATGCCCATCAAGTTCGCTCAGAGTGATCGCGTTCGGATGGCTCTTGTTGTTGAACGAAATGTAGCTCATCTTGATGCCGCCGGCAATGCTCCACCAGTCGGTGATCTTGTATGAAAGGTTGGGGTTGAGCGTATACTGCATGATGGTCGTCTCGATCGTATCATCCATAAGCTTCCAGTAGTTGCCGTACTTCGTGCCGAGACCGAATTCGCTGTAGCCGCCGAGACCGAAGCGCCAATCCTCGGAGAGAGGCACTATCGTGTAAAATGTGGGAACCACGAACCAGCCGGAGTTCATCTTCGGCTGCACGTTGCCATCTACCTTGACGTCGCAGAAAGGATTGATGAAGGACGAGCCGACCATGAATGACACATTTGTCGTTTCCGTCATGTTCGCCGGGTTGTAGTAGACGGCCGAAACATCGCGTGTGGAGCCGACAAGAGCGCCACCCAGCGCGTTACCGCGGGCGGAAGCCTCGTAAATGCCGAACCCTGCGGCGCTTGCCGAGCAGACGGCGATCATGGTGGCGGCTGATAGGACTAGCTTCTTCATTTTGACAGTTTCCTTTTTTGTGTCAATTGAGGATAGTATACCATATCCCTGCGTTTGACACAATAGGGAAAATTGTCAAGCATCCCCTTTGACTTGCAACGGATGTTTTCGGTATAATTACGCACATGAACAACGTGCCATACAAGACATACCTTTCAGAGAACGAACTGCCGGACGCCTGGTACAACGTGCGGGCCGACATGAAGAAGAAGCCGGCCCCGCTTCTCAACCCGAAGACTCTTGAACCTGTCACTGCCGAAGAGCTGGAGCATGTGTTCTGCAAGGAATGCGTGCGCCAGGAGCTGGACACGACGACGGCGTACATTCCGATTCCGCAGCCTGTGCGCGACTTCTACAGGATGTACCGTCCGTCGCCGCTGGTCAGGGCGTACTTTCTGGAGAAGGCGCTTGGCACGCCAGCGAAGATCTACTACAAGTTCGAGGGCAACAACACCTCGGGCTCGCACAAGCTGAACAGCGCGATCGCGCAGGCCTACTACGCCAAGGCGCAGGGCCTGACGGACGTCACCACCGAGACCGGTGCGGGGCAATGGGGCACGGCGCTTTCTATGGGCAGCGCCTTCTTCGGGCTGAAGTGCCATGTGTTCATGGTGAAGTGCTCGTACGAACAGAAGCCCTTCCGCCGGGAAGTCATGCGCACGTACGGTGCGGACGTGACCCCATCGCCTTCGATGACGACGGAGATCGGCAAGATGATAAACGAGGAGCATCCCGGCACGACCGGCTCGCTCGGGTGCGCGATATCCGAAGCGGTGGAGTCGGCTCTGAAACTGCCGAATGCGCGGTACCTTCTGGGCAGCGTGCTGAACCAGGTCTGCCTGCACCAGTCTATAATCGGGCTGGAGACGAAGGCTGCGCTGGACAAGCTCGGCGTCAAGCCTGACGTGATAATCGGCTGCGCGGGTGGCGGCTCGAATCTCGCGGGGCTGATGGCGCCCTTCATGGGCGAGAAACTGCGCGGCGAGAACGACTACCGCATAATCGCCATCGAGCCTGCGAGCTGTCCGTCGCTTACCCGCGGACGGTACGCCTACGACTTCTGCGACACGGGCAGGGTGTGTCCGCTGGCGAAGATGTATACCCTTGGCGCGAACTTCATACCGTCGCCTTCCCATGCTGGCGGGTTGAGGTATCATGGCATGAGCTCGCTGATATCGGAGCTCTACGATCAGGGATTGCTAGAGGCGAAAAGTGTCGAGCAGACGAGGGTCTTCGAGGCGGCGACGCTGTTCGCGCGCACCGAGGGCACGCTGCCCGCGCCGGAGTCCGCCCACGCGATAAGGGCGACAATAGACGAAGCGTTGAGGTGCAAGGCGGAGGGCCGCGAAGAGACGATAGTCTTCGGGTTGACCGGCACAGGATATTTCGACATGGTCGCCTATGGCAAGTTCAACAACGGCGAGATGGACGACTACATTCCGACGGACGAAGACCTTGCAGCAGGATTCGCAAGGCTGCCCAAGGTATAAGCCAATACGCATTCTTCGCACGCAGGGTGGATCTGCAGGCAGTACTCGCGGTGTATCTGTATCAGCCCCTGCACCTTGACGTCGTTCGCGGCGTAGGCCGATGACGGGTTGTGGTCGCGGCCAAAAAGACGATATGCCGTCAATCTGACAGGCTCGGACAGGTCTTCCGGCGGCAACCAGCGCGGAGACTCCGCAATCCTGCCTTCTGCGATCGCAAATGGCACTATAACGTTCGCAAGCAGTGCGCCGGCCCTTCCTCGCCCCATGAGACCACCGGCGGACAATGCTTTCACCATTTTGCGACAGACATCAGGCGAAAAGTCTCTGGCATCAAGGAGCGACAATATCCAACCATCGGCGAAAAGCCTCGCCGCAGACCGCAGGCGCACCTCCGGCGAATTTCCGGGGCGCACCCCGCCGCGCCGCCAGTCCACGAACTGCGCGGCCACCATGAATGCGCTCTCTGCATTGTAGGGTTCCGCCAGCACGGTCTCTAGCGGAACTGCGGCCGCAACTTCGCGGAAGGCTCCGCTGTTGCGACTGTATCCGAGGGCGTTCATGACCTCCGAGTAGAACAATTGCCGCCTGTCGCATCCGCGTCCGCATGGAGCATTGAGCATGCGCCCAATACGGCGAGCCTTCAGCATAAGGCGATATGCGCCAGCCTCGATGAGTATCTCTGACGCCAGCGCAGCATCTTGGGAGAAGCGCCGGCAGCATGGCCTTTCGTCTGCAGGGAGCCTCGCGAAAGGATAGGCCGAAACGTCAATATGATCAGGAGAAAAGCCCCTGTCCGAAACGAGGCTTCGACCTATCCATATGGTGGCGATGCCCTTTGGCAAGGTTGCAGGCGACGGTCCGCTGTTCCATGTCACGTGAAACGCCACCTTGCGATACTCTGGATCGTCCGCATGCCCGTGGGCGGTCCAGTCGCCAGGCGTGAGGTGGACCTCGACATCTCCAGTGATGCGGCGTCCGGCGATTTCCACGACAGCATTGCGAAAATCAGGCCCGGGGCCGAGATTCCATGTCCCCGGATGGAGCACATGAACGCTCTCTCCGCAACTTGTGAAAAGCTCGGCGGGTCTTATGGAACGGTCGTACCACGCGGCCTGTACATGCCGCTCGGTAAGTGGCTCCCAGCCCTGCCTTCTGCAAAGGCGTTTTACAGAATCAGTCATATGGCTACCCCCATCTCACGAACCTGCCGTCGCGCTCAAACAGAGCGACACGCTCGATATGATCGATCTCAGGACGGACCCGTCCGGGTTCACCGAACACTTCGATAACATCAAAGCGGTATGCTCCAAGCCAGCGGTTGCCTCGCCGCCACGCATTGCATGCCCGGCGAAGGTTCTTGATCTTGGCGCGATCGATGCTGCGCAAACGCCGTTCGTAAGGCGAATGCGCAGCATGTTGCTTGACCTCGACAAACACAACGGCATCAGCCGACTTGTCGTAGGCGACAATATCTATTTCAAGACGCTTGTCGCGCGGACAGGGACGGGAGTTGCGGTCGAGTATCACATAGCCCTTGAGCCTAAGCGCCTCGACCGCCACATCCTCGCCCCATTGTCCGTGCCTGACGCCTATGTTATCGCTAAGCGACTGCGACATGGCGCATTTCCCTGCACTTGCGCTTGTAGTCAGAGACATCGTGCGGCAGAACCTTCGGTATGCCGAAGCAGATGATGCCTATCGAGTGCTCGAAAGAGGTCGCGATGCCATATGCTTCCGCTGTTGTAAGCATGATCCTGGCCGACAATCCTTCTCCCGATGATCCTGGCGCGTTCCTGTACGCCTCCAGCATGTAGCCAAGACGCGGCTCTATCACATGACGAAGCACGATCTTCGTTGAGCCCGCCGGCGAAGTGTGGTAAAGACCCTTGCCGTCCGCAATAGTCTCGCACTCTCCGCGAAACACCTGAAGCATCATGCATATGTCGCTGAAGTCAAGCTTGACGGTGATCTTGTGCTCCCAGTCGAACGAAGCGAACTTCGTCGGACCTCCAAACGCGGAGCCAACCGTCTTCTGTCCGGCAAGCGTCATCATAATGCAGCCGTCGGTATCACCGTGTGCGGGATGCAGCTCAAGCTTGAGGGCGCAACCCGTGCCCTTTGCGCTTGGGTGATACAGCGAGAGTTGCGGCCGGAACTCGCGGACTGCGCTCTCGTCCATTGTCGCTTCTCTGGTTTCGTTCATGTCGTCGTTCCTTTCGTTTTGCATTGTGTTGTTTTTGAGGCGCGACACGCGTCACGCCCAGAATGAGCGGCTTTCGTCGTCAAGCTGACGATAACCTGAAGCTTCCATTATGTCTTCATCCTCGACGGACTCCGCCCCTCTCAGGTCGGCTATGGTCCTGGAAACCCGCAGTATCCTGTCGTATGCACGGGCTGAAAGATTGAGCCTCTCTATTGTGCGTCTCAGCCCATCCAATGCCTTTGGCGTCAGCCGGCACACCTCAGGCAGATCGCGGCTCCGCACATCCGCATTGCATCTCACGCCAGGCATGTTACGGTAGCGTTCGGCCTGCACTCTTCGCGCCGCAAGGACTTCTGCACGGATTTCCGCGCTGGCCCTGCCCGGCGAGGCGTATTGCAATTCGCGGAGGGGCACGGCAGAAACGCCTATCTGGATGTCTATCCTGTCCAGCAGAGGGCCGGAGACGCGCCGCTGATACTTCAGTATCTGCGATTGCGAACAACGGCATTCGCGTGTGGGATCGTTGAAATATCCGCACGGGCAAGGGTTCATCGCTGCCACCAGCATGAATCGTGACGGAAAGTCATGGGCTGCCGCGGCCCTGGAAACGCCGACATGGCCATCCTCAAGCGGTTGCCGCAGCACCTCGAGCGCCTGACGGGGGAACTCCGCGAATTCGTCCAGGAAAAGCACACCACGATGGGCGAGTGAGACCTCGCCGGGCATCGGCCTTGTCCCTCCGCCGAGAAGCCCTATGGAGCTAACGGTGTGGTGCGGAGCGCGAAACGGGCGGCGTGTCACGAAACGTCCGCCTCCCTTGGCCGCACCTGCCACAGAATGGATTCGCGACACCTCCAACGCCTCCTCCACACTGAGCGGAGGCAGTATTGACGGTATGCGCCTTGCGATCATGGTCTTGCCCGCACCTGGCGAACCGATGAAAAGTATGTTGTGACCGCCCGCAACCGCGACCTCCACTGCCCGTACTGCAAGAGGCTGCCCCTTTACGTCCGCAAAATCTTCCCCGCCTGCTGCATCCCTGGCCACAAGAGCGCCTATGTCTGTTCTTGCAGGAGGAATCTGTATTTCTCCATTCAGGTAGTCAACGGTCTGGCGCAGGGTTTTGACGGGAATGACATCAATGCCATCCACGACGCTCGCCTCGTCAATATTCTCGAACGGGACTATTGCAGCCTTCCTGCCGATGCGTCGCATCTCCATCACTATCGGAAGGATGCCGTTGACTCGCCGCACTTCGCCGGAAAGCGCCAGCTCGCCGACAAGACCGAAGTCGGCCAGATTCTCGTTCTCGAGCCTACCGGTTGCCCGGATGAGACCTACCGCAATGGGAAGATCGTATACAGGCCCTTCCTTCTTAAGGTCGGCCGGCGCCAGGTTGACGGTCACTGAATACTCGCGCTTGCTTGAAAAGCCGGAGTTTCGCAACGCCGTTGAGACCCTGTCCTTCGCCTCGCGGACCGCCTGATCGGGAAGTCCGACTATCGCAAACGAGCTCGTCCCCTGATGGGAGAACACCTCTATCTCGACCGTCCGCGCATCTACGCCACATATTGCGCCGGAATAGCATTTGGCCAGCATCCATCGCTCCTTTCGTTCCGCCCTCCACCCTGGAGGACGCGAACATTATCGCATAAGGAGCGAAAAGATTTCTTAAGCAGACCTTGAGCGAATCTGGAGATTTCTCCAGAATGCTCTCAAGCGACCATCAATCCTCGAGAAGCGAGGAGAGGTTCATCGAATGCGAAGCCTTGATGAGCACGAGGTCTCCAGACGAAACGTCGAAGCGGAACTTCTTCTTCAACGGCGCCAGCGTCTTGTAGGCCAGGTGGCACAGGCACTTCGAACTCTGCTCGCCTACGCCTATCACAAGCGGTATGCCAAGCGCCATCGCATGCGCAAAAACCCGCCTGTGCAGCTCGCCGGACTCGGACCCAAGCTCGAACATGTCGCCAAGTACAGCGACGTGCCTTCCGTCGCAGGGCGTCGCCGCGAACGCATCAAGCGCCGCAATCATCGAATCAGGATTGGCGTTGTAGGAATCGTCGATGTACGTAACGCCGTCCTTCTCGACGACCTTCCACCTGGCTCCCGGCAAGGCGAAGTCCGCAAGCGCGGCAACCGCCATTTCGCGCGTAACGCCAAACCTCTCGGCCAGCGCGAACGCAAGACACGCGTTGGATACGTTGTGCGCCCCGGGCAAGACTCCGGCAAGGGCCTCAGCCATCCATTTCTGGTCTGGATTGGCCTCCACAAGTTCGACGGGGCACATCGACCGCAGCCTCTCAAGCCGCACGTTCTCGCGCGAAACGACGCCGAACGGCGCAACACGGCAGTCGTGCGCAGACGCCAAGGCGGAGAATATGCAGCCCTTCTCGTCCGCTATGCCGTCCTGGGACCCGAAGAACTCAAGATGGGCCGTGCCGACGTTCGTCACGAGGGAGCAGTCCGGTTCGGCGATCCCGCATAGCGCTGCGATCTCGCCGGGATGGTTGGTGCCCATCTCCAGCACAAGAAAGTCGGCATCCTCCGGGCAGTTCAGTATCGTTATGGGCAGTCCAAGGTGGTTGTTGTAGTTGCCCTCTGTTGCGTATGTCTTGCCGACACGCGAAAGAAAAGCCTTCAGGAGCTCCTTGGTGGTCGTCTTGCCCGCGGACCCCGTAAGCGCCACGACAGTCGTCTTCGGCCTCAGGGCGCGTCGATATTCGCGCGCAAGCGACTGCAGGTCGGCAAGCGCGTCCGGGCCGCCGACCACCTTCGAGGCACCCTTCTCGAGCGCCTGCGGAATGAAGTCGTTACCGTCTACACGTTCGCCCTTGAGCGCAACGTACAGCATGCCGGGCTTGACAAGTCTGGAGTCGAACGTCGCGCCGCGAAAACCGAAATCCTTCACGATACGCCGCGGGTCGAGTTGCGGTAGAATGCGACAAGCTCCTTGATCTCGTCGAACTGCTCTACGTCGTTCTCTACGCGGTCGAGCGCCTGGGTACGGTTGAGCCCGTCCCTGTAAAGGAAGCGGTGTGCCTCCTTGAGGGCCTGGAGAACCTCGCGCTTGAAGCCGCGGCGCGTGAGGCCCACGACATTCGGTCCTATGACCTTCATCGAGCCTTCCTGCATGTCGCCGAGCATGTAAGGCGGAAAGTCCTGTCGTATCTTGCACATTCCTCCGACCATGGCGTGGCGGCCGACCGTGCAGAACTGGTGCGAAGCCGAGCACCCGCCGACGATCGCATAGTCCTGAAGATGCACATCGCCCGCCAGCTGGACAGAATTGGAGCAGATCACATGGTTGCCGAGAATCACGCCGTGCGCCGCATGGCAGTAGGCCATGAACAGGCAGTCGTCTCCGATTATCGTCTTCTCGCCGTCAGCAGTGCCGAGATGGACCGTCGCGAACTCGCGTATCACAGTACGGTCGCCGATCTCGACGTAGCTCGTGGAGCCCTCCTTGTACTTGAGGTCCTGGGTCTTCATGCCGATCAGGGCGTACGGGAATATCTGACACATGGTGCCGATCGTCGTGTGGCCGTCGATTATCGCGCCCTGGCGGACGAAGGTTCCGTCGCCGATCTTCACGTCCCTGCCGATGTGGGCATAGGGCCCGATCTCGACGTCCGCGCCGAGCTGCGCACCGTCTTCAACTATTGCCGTTGGATGTATCTTCGCCATGTGTGGACCTCCTTTTGTTTCAGAGATTTCTCGGTATCAGCCAGGATGCGAGCACGAAGCAGGCGCCGACCGACAGCCATATGAGGTATTCGGGGTGGATCGCAAAGTTCTTGTGCAGGCTAAGCATCAGTATCGATATCATGTAGTAGCCCAGCGACACCGCAAGCGCGATGGCCATACCGATCGTGGACTCCTTGCGCTGGGCCTTTATGCCCAACGGTATGCCGACAAGCACGAAGCATATCGACGCCATGGCGAAGACGAACCGCTTGGAGAACTCAACCTTCATCTCCGAACGCTCGCGCATGAGAAAGTATCGCTCGGTGCCCTTCACCTTGCCTGAGCCCTCCGCCCGCTTGATGGACGCCTTGTATCCCTTTATGGCGTCAAGCATCTCGAAGAAGCGGAGGTCCTTCACCTTCTTGGTGTACTTCGATTCCTTCAGCGCATCCTTAACGAGATACTGGAACCTGCTCGCGCGGGCCATCGTCGGATGGTCTGCATCAAGCGGATCGACCGTCATCTGGTAGAGGTCGAGGGCTATGTCGCGCCCCTCGCTTGTCACCAGCGCCTTGGACGCCGTTATCATACGGTCCACATCGGGGTTGGAGTAGTCCATCACGACAAGATCGTAGAGCCAGTTGCCCTCCTTCGCGCCGAAGTAGAGCTTCATCTTGGGGAAGTCGGATATTACGTGCCCCGGCTCCAGCACGTCCAGTCCGGTATCCAGCGACACCTTCGCCTTTAAGGTTCGGCGTATCTCGTGTCCGCGCGGGACGATCTCGTTGTTGATGTAGAAGCCGAGCATCGTGCAGAGCGCAGCGAAGGCGAGCGGCCACTTCATGATCGACAGCAGGTTGACCCCGCATGCCCTCATGGCCGCTATCTCGCTGTCGGCGCTCATGCGCGAGAACACCAGCACGCTGGACACCAGAAGCGCCAGAGGCATGGTCCACTGAAGCGTCTCCGGGAAGCTCACGAGCGCAAACTCCCCCACGAGCTTCATCGGCAGGCCGCTCAATATGTAGCCGACGATCTGCACCATCAGCCCGATGGTCATGACGAAGGTCAGCACGAGAAACGAAAGCGTGAAGCTCGACAGAAAGGATCCGAAAACGTATCTCTCTATTGTCTTCACGCCATTGCCTCCATTTCGTCAGACCGAGACCTTGAGAAGGAAGTTGTTCTTCTTGCCCTGCTTGAGCAGCGCAACACGATCATCAATGAGGTCGGCCGCCTCGAAGACCCGCTTGTCGTCGATCTTCGCGCCGTTGAGCGAAAGCCCGCCCTGCGCAGCCATGCGCCTGGCCTCGCCGTTCGACTTGAACATGCCGGCCGCGGCCGCGACCATGAACACGGGCTTGCCGACGATCTCGGCCTTGGGCAGCTCGGCTGACTTCACGTCCTTGAATATCGTCTCGAGCTCGTCGGCGCTCTTGCCGGAGACGTCCCCGCCGAACAGGGTCTGCGTCGCGCCGAGCGCCTTCTTGAGCCCCTCCTCGCCGTGTACGAGCCGCGTAAGCTCCTCGGCAAGTGCCTTCTGCGGAATCCTCGCCTCGGGATTCGCCTTCATCTGGCGCTCGAGCTCGGCGATCTCGTCGAGCGAACGCATCGAAAACACCTTGAGGTAGCGTATGACGTCGGCGTCCGCCGACCTCAGGAAGTACTGGTACCAGTCGTAGACGCTGGTCATCTCCGCATCAAGGAAAAGCGCGTTGCCTTCAGACTTGCCGAACTTCTTGCCGGTCGAGTCGAGAAGCAGGGGGAACGTGAGGCCGTACGCCGTCTTGCCGCGCATGCGGTGCACGAGGTCGGTTCCTGCGGTTATGTTGCCCCACTGGTCGGCGCCGCCCACCTCCAGCTGGCAGCCGTAGTTGTCGTAGAGGTGAAGGAAGTCGTTGCCCTGCAGTATCTGGTAGCTGAACTCCGTGAAGGTCAGCGTGCCCTCGCTCGCCTCCAGGCGCTTCTTGACGCTCTCCTTCGCCAGCATCTGCGGCACTCTGAAGTTTATCGCGATGTCCCTCAAGAACTCTATCGCGCTCGTACCCTTGTACCAGTCGTAGTTGTCGACCATGACGGCTGCATTGGGTCCGTCGAAGTCGAGTATGCGCGAAAGGTTCTCGCGAATGCCCTTCTTGTTCTCTTCGACCTGCTCGACGGTCAGCATGTTGCGCTCGGCGCTTTTCCCGCTCGGATCGCCTATGAGCCCAGTGGCTCCGCCGACGAGAGCAATCACCTTGTGGCCTGCGTCCTGGAAGCGCTTCAGAACCATGATCGACACCAGGTTGCCGGCCTGGAGCGACCTTGCGCTCGGATCGAATCCGCAGTACAGCGTCAGAGGCCTGTCCAGGGCCTCCGCGATTGCGGCATCGGTCAACGCCTCGACAAGTCCTCTTTCCTTCAGTTCGTCAATAAGCTTCATCTTTGGTGACATCGCCTTTCGAATCAATAGCCGCAGTCCATTATCGTACGCTCTAAACCGAACGTCGAAGCGATCAGCGCGGCACGTATCCACATTCCATTGCGCATCTGGCGCCAGTACTTCGCCCTCGGATCGTGATCGCAGCATGTGGCGATCTCATCGCGGCGCGGCAGAGGATGCATTATCACGCCATCGGGCTTGAGCAGCGAAAGCTCCTCGGCGCCGAACTTGAAGCGCGAGGTGTCGATCTTCGCGGAATCGCCCTTGGCGGCGTCCCACTCGTCCTGGATGCGCGTCATGTAGACGGCGTCCGACACCTTGACCGCCGCCTTGAGGTCGTCAGTGACCTCGAAGTCCACACCCTTCTTCGCGAGAATCATCACAACGTCCGCAGGAACCTGAAGATCCGGCGGAGCGACGAATATCTGCTTCACTCCCTTGAAGTTGGTGAGAAGGTAGCTAAGCGAGCGCACAGTTCTGCCGCGCATCAGGTCGCCGCAGAACGTGACCGTCCTGCCGTCCAGCCCGCCAGACTTCTCGAACGAGCGGATAAGCGTGTAGATGTCGAGCAGCGCCTGCGTCGGGTGCTGGTCCTTGCCGGAACCCGCGTTAAGTATCGGCACTGGCCTGGACGAGTTCGACAGCTCCCACGCCATCTTCTCCGCAAGACCCTGGACGGGCGAGCGCATGATGATCATGTCGAAGTAGGAGCTGAAGGTTCTTATCGAGTCTTCGCGGCTTTCGCCCTTGAACTCGGACGATGTCGCGGCGTCTCTCACCGAACCCGTCGTTATGCCGAGAATCTGGCAGGCGGCGAGGTGCGAAAGGAAGGTGCGCGAGCTCGGCTGCGAAAAGTAGAGCATCGCCCTCTTGTGCGCCAGGACGTTTTTGAGATAGAGCGCACCCTCCTTCGACTTGTTTATGAACCGTATGCGGTTCGCGAGATTGCAGAGCCGCTCCAGCAGAGGCCGGTCGAACTGCTGGGCGAACAGCGTGTGGTAGGGCAGGCCGTCGCCCTCGACCCGCTCAAGATAAGGCTTCTTGGCTTCAAGCGAAAGGCGCTCGAAATCCTCCCACGCGATGTCCGTCAGCTTTGCCACGGGGCCTCCTCAGCTTCTCAGGTAGGCGCTGTAGGCGCGATACGTCTGGTAGCAGTCGAACTTCGACGCCAGCTCGCATGGCGCATGCATGTTGAGGAGCGGCGTGCCCATGTCGAGAACGCTCATTCCGAAGCGCGACATGTACTGGGCGATGGTTCCGCCGCCGCCCTTCTCCTGCTTGCCGAGCTCGGCCATCTGCCACGTGACGTCGCCTTCGTCCATGATCTTGCGGATCTGGGCGACGAACTCGGGCGAACAGTCGCTGGAGCCGCCCTTCGACGCGCCGCCCGTGTACTTCGAGGCGGCAGGACCGCGATGGAAGCGCGCGGCGTTGCCGGTCGAGTCGAGATCGGGGAAGTGCGGATCTGCTGCCGCCGTCACGTCGGCCGAGAGCATCGAGCTCTTCTCAAGCGCACGGCGCACCATGATGTCGCGGGCGACCTTCTCCTGGCGCTCGATCAGCTCGGCTACGGTGTTCTCGAAGAACGAGCTCTGCATTCCGGTCGAGCCCATCGAGCCGATCTCCTCCTTGTCGCACATGAGGATCGAAGCCGTCTGGTCGGGGACGTCGTCGGACGCGTCGATGAGAGCCTGAAGGCCCGCGAACGAGCAGACGCGGTCGTCGTGTCCGTAGCCCGCGATTAGGGCACGGTCGAAGCCGACCTCGCGCGGCATTCCGGCGGGGACGATCTCGAGCTCGGCGCTCATGAGGTCCTCTTCGGTCACCTTGTACGTCTTCTTCAGATATGCGATAAGGCCGTCCTTGTCTGCCTTGGGGTCGTCGCCGGGCTTGTCATCCTTCTTGGGCTTGGCGTATGTAGTCCACGCAAGGACGTCGAGGTCTTCTGCGGGATAGAACTCGTCGCGCGTCTTCTTGGCCTGGTCGTAGCCGAGATGCGGAAGGATGTCGCTGATGAGGAACACGGGGTCGCCGTCCTTGTCGCCGACCTCGACCTGCACCTTCGAGCCGTCCTTGCGGACGATCGTACCGTAGAGCGCAAGCGGCCTCACGAGCCACTGGTACTTTTTGATGCCTCCATACATGTGGCAATCGAAGTATATGTAGCCGCCCTTCTCGTAGATCGGTTTCGGCTTGAGGTCGAGACGCGGCGCATCGGTGTGGCCGCCGACGACCTTTATGCCGGCCTCGGAGATCTTCTTCTTGCCGATGACCGCAGCCATGATCGTACGGTCTTCATAGCCGCGGTACACCTTGTCGCCCGCCTTCAGCGTCTTGAAGGAGGAAATCTCCTTGAAGCCGCGCTTCTCAAGAAGCCGCACGCTCTCGGCGTAGCTACGGCGCTCGGTCTTCGCAATGCCCAGATAGCGCATGTACTCTGCGCAATAGGCGTCCATCTCCATATACTTCATTTTCATGGCGAATATTATACCACAATCGCCGACCGCGCGAAAGTGCGGCATGCGCCCGTCACGGGTGCCACTTGCCGGAAAGGAGCACGTCCTTCTTTGGACGCGGCGCCTCCAGCTTGGCCTGCAGCTCCACCGCGCTGTCCACGCAAAGGTGCACTGCGCAAACCGTGCCTGCGTGCTCGTGCTTGAGCTCGGGGAATGCGGCCGTAGGATACAGCACGCCGTTGTTGTGCCGGTAGATGTTGTGCTTCACGTGCGGCAGGAGCTTGCGTATCTTGTATCCGAACCCGAAGTTGTAGACGCGATCCTTTACCGAGCAGACCTGGTCGTTGTGCCAGCGCAGCGCAACGGGCAGCGCCGCATCCTCGCTGATGAACAGCATGTTCCGCCCGGCTCTGACGTAGCCGCGCTTCACGCACATTCGCCAAGTGCGCTTTTCGGGGCCCATCACCGTCACCATCGAATACGCGTTGCGCGCCTTCGGCACTTTCATGGTGGATATCACCTTGACAACGCATGCCAAGGGCAGGTCCGTTGGCTTCGTCTCGCCCTTGCCAAAACGAAGATCGTCCAGCAGCGCTATGTCGGCCAAGTCTTTGGCCGTCTTCGGCTTTTTCGGCTGTGGGGCAAACTTCTTCTTAGGCCGCCCATCTTTCCTGCAGGAATTCGCGTTCTTGTCGCTTGCGTTCATGCAGACATTATACCAAACATCGCACATCGGCGCAAAACGGCAAAACAAATGCGCGGACGCACAAGGGCATCCGCGCATCCGTCAAAGCTGGCGCTTCGGCTTACGCCTTGGCGTCGAGCTCGGCCATCGCAGCCTTGCGCGAGAGCTTGATGCGGCCACGCTCGTCGACGTCGAGGCACTTGACCATCATCTTGTCGCCGACCTTGCAGACGGACTCGACGCTAGGAACGCGCTTGTCGCTGAGCTCGGAGATGTGGCAGAGACCGTCCATTCCGGGAAGGATCTCGACGAACGCGCCGAAGTCCTTGATGCCGGTGACGGTTCCCTCGTAGATCTTGCCGGGTTCGGCTTCGGCCGCAACCGCGCCGACCGCGCGCTTCGCGGCCTCCATCGACTCGAGGCTGGTCGCGAAGATCGAGACCTTGCCGTCGTCGTCGATGTCGATCTGGGCGCCGGTCGTCTCCACGATACCGCGGATGTTCGAGCCGCCGGGACCGATGAGTGCGCCGATCTTGTCGACGGGAATCTGCATCTCCTCAATCCGGGGCGCGTACTTGTTGAGCTCTGCGCGCGGAGCGGGAATGACAGACTCCATGAAGTCGATGATCTTGAGGCGCGCGTCGTGGGCCGCCTTGACCGCGCCCTCGACGAGATCCCACGTAAGGCCGCGGAGCTTCAGGTCGACCTGGAAGCCCGTGATGCCCTTCTTGGTGCCGCCAACCTTGAAGTCCATGTCGCCGCAGTGGTCTTCGGCGCCGAGGATGTCGGTGACGAGCACCTTCTGGCTCTGGTCTGCGTTCGTGAAGAGGCCGATCGAGATGCCGGCGACAGTGCGCTTGAGCGGAACGCCCGCATCCATGAGCGCGAGGCAGCCGTTGCAGATCGACGCCATCGACGAAGAGCCGTTGGAGCCCATGATCTCGCTGACGACGCGGATCGAATACGGGAAGTCATCGGGGAGAACCTCCGCGATCGAACGCTCGGCGAGCGCGCCGTGGCCGATCTCGCGGCGTCCGGTGGAACCGAGACGGCCGACTTCGCCCGTGCAGTAGGGCGGGAAGTTGTAGTGCAGCATGAAGCGCTTGGACGGATCGCCGCCCGTCACGGAATCGAGCTCCTGCGCATCCTTCTTCGTGCCGAGCGTGACGGTCGCGAACGACTGCGTCTCGCCGCGCGAGAAGATCGCCGAACCGTGAAGGCGCGGCAGAACGCCGACCTGTGCAGAGAGCGGACGGATCTCGTGCTGGGCGCGGCCGTCGATGCGAAGACCCTTCTCAAGCACGTTGTTGCGGACGGTTTCGATCTCGAGGGCGTCGAAGAGGTGGACGAAGCCGACGGCGTCGACCTCGGGCCACTTCTCGGCAACCTTCTTGAGCAGGTCTTCCTTGATCGCGGAGACCTTGCCCTGGCGCTCGAGCTTGCCCTTGATGAGAAGAGCCGCCGCGAGGGCCTCGCCGCCTTCCTTGCGCATGAAGTCCATCTTGTCCGCAGGCTGCGGAACGTCGACGATCACCTTGTCGGGCTTGCCGAGCGCGCGGCGCATCTCGATCTGAAGGTCGATGATCTTCTCGACCTCCTCATGCGCGCGCTTGAGCGCGGCGATGAAATCCTCGTCGCTGATCTCGCTGGCGGAGCCCTCCATCATGAGGAACTTGCCGCGGATGCCGGCGTAGAGAAGATCGATGTCGCTCTTGGCCTTCTGGTCATGAGTCGGGTTGATCACCCACTCGCCGTCGACGCGGCCGATGCGCACGCATCCGATCGGGCCCATGAACGGAATCTCGCTGATGTGAAGCGCCGCGGAAGAGGCGTTCACCGCGAGGAAGTCGGCCTCGCGCGTTCCGTCGCTCTGGATGAGCGTCGAGTTGACCTGGACGTCGTTGTAGTAGCCGTCGGGGAAGAGCGGACGGATCGGACGGTCGCACATGCGGGCCGTGAGGATCTCCTTGCTCGTCGGACGCGCCTCGCGCTTGAAGAACCCGCCGGGGAACTTGCCTGCGGCGTAGAACTTCTCGCGGTACTCGCACTGCAGCGGGAAGAAGTCGATGCCCTCCCGCGGCGTGTCGGTATTTGTGACCGCCGTGAAGACGGTCGTGTCACCGTACGATACGGTGACCGCCCCTGCCGCCTGCTGCGCCAGGAGCCCGGTCTCAATCACGAGGTCCGTCCCCGCGATATTGACCTTGAACTGCTGTGTTCCTTGCATTTTCTTTTTTCTTGTTTACTGTTTGTCAATCGCTTAGCGGCGGATGCCGAGCTTCTTGATGAGCTCGCGGTAGCCAGCCTCGTTCTCGCGCTTGAGGTAGTCGAGCAGGTTACGGCGGTTCTGGACCTTGCGGAGCAGGCCGTAGCGCGAGCTGTGATCCTTCTTGTTCGCCTTGAGGTGAGCGGTCAGCTTCTCGATCTCCTTCGTGAGGATTGCAATCTGCACTTCGCTGGAACCGGTGTCGCGGTCGTGACGCTGATACTCGCTCGTGATGACGGACTTATCGATGTTCATTATGTACTCTTCTTTCTGTTTATTCTGCAAACCGGGAAGCATAAACCCTGCCGATAGTCTTCACCTGAAGACATCAACCGCCCCTAACCCTAAGGGCGCCCGCGGCAGGGATAACCTCCTGAGACAGTCGCAGGACGGCGCGTATTATATCAAAATTGCGCTGCGATGCGCAAGGGGGTGGACCGCGCTCAATATCCGGCGCGGCCGGTCGTATTCTCGGGGAAGACGACCTTTACGCCCTTCTCCTCGATAGACATGCGTATGTTCGTCTTGGCGACGGTCATAGAATCATACTTGAGGGTGAGAGTCTTCTTCTCCATGTCCCACTTGAAGGAGTCCTTGTCCACCCCGGAATACTTCGAAAGCGCCTTGACGACGACCGGCTTGTCGGATTCTACGAGGTCCGGCATCTCGACGGTCATTTCGCGAATGTCGGCGCGGCGGCAACCCGCGAATGCGGCGAGAATCAATATGGCGACAAGCGTTCTCTTCATTTGAGGCGACCCTTTCGAATGTCAGAATTTGAGGCTCTTGCCATCCTTCGCGAGCTTCGCCCGCATCCTGGGGCGGGTCTTGCCGGCGAGCAGAAGGTCGGCGAGCGGATCTTCGAGATAGTCCTGCACAACCCTTCTCAAGGGGCGTGCGCCAAGCGCGGAATCGTAGCCCTTCTCTACCAGGAAGTCAGCCGCCTTCTTGTCGAGCGTAAGCGTAACATGCGCGTCCCTCAGCCGCGCTTGCAGCTTCTCAATCTCAAGGCTGAGGATGGAGACCATGTCGGACTTCTCAAGCTTGCGGAATACGACAGTCTCGTCAAACCGGTTCAGCAGCTCCGGACGGAAGGTGCGCTTAGCCTCGCCGAGAAGCTTGTCCTTCAGCATGTCGTAGCTCGTCTCGGCGGTCTCGGTCGCAAAGCCGAGCGTATGCCCCTCGCGGGCGAAGTCGAAGCCAAGGTTGGCGGTGCAGATGATTATGGTGTTCCTGAAGTCGATGATGCGGCCCTGTCCGTCGGTGAGGCGTCCGTCGTCCAGTATCTGCAGCAGCATGTTCATCACATCGCCGTTCGCCTTCTCGAACTCGTCGAACAGCACGACGGAATACGGACGGCGCCTGACCTTCTCGGTCAGCTGTCCGCCCTCATCGTATCCGACATATCCGGGCGGCGCGCCGACGAGGCGCGACGAGGAATACTTCTCCTGGAACTCGGACATGTCAAGCGTAATGAGCGCCTTCGAATCGCCATACACCCTTTCTGCGAGCATCTTCGCGAGATGCGTCTTGCCGACGCCAGTCGGCCCGAGGAAGAGGAAGCTGCCTATGGGACGCTTAGGATCGGCGAGGAAAGCCCTGCTGCGCCTGAGCGCCCTGGCGATGGCCTTGATCGCGGGCTCCTGTCCGATTACGACCTCGCCGAGCGACTTCTCGATGCCGATCAGTTTTTCGGCGGTCGTGGCGTTCATCTTCTCGACAGGCACGCCGCTCATCGAACTCACCGTTTCGGCGACATCCTTCTCGGTCACGGCGATGACGT
>Ga0265298_10001461_pt1 | contig 34989 bp, 27 predicted proteins | sample AusTroGonzalo_MG_3_FD_193486 | JGI IMG/M metagenome (GOLD analysis project Ga0265298, IMG submission 193486) | Bovine rumen microbial communities from tropical cattle in Woodstock, Queensland, Australia - Gonzalo_01 | ecosystem: Host-associated > Mammals > Digestive system > Stomach > Rumen ...
CTGGCAGTATTCATGGCGCGGAGATGTTTCAGGCATTTCAACGGATGTTGACCTTAACATCAGGATCCTTGGCAAGACGACCCTCTATGCACCGGAGATCAATGTAACCAACACATCGATAACCACCGGCAAGGGTCAGGAGATCGATCCTTTGGATGGCGTAACGGCTACTACGGCCAAGCTTGATACAACGACCAGCGGCATCTCATATGAGATCACAAATGAATCCAACCAGGAAGTTTCTCTGGAGACCGCGATGAATACGGTCGGAAAGTACAGGATCACATATGCCTATACGGATTCTTACAGAGGCAGGGTAATTGCCGCTGCCACATGGGAAGTCGTAGAAGAGATAACGGTAACACCTACACCTGCTGATACCGATCCTTCTGATCAGACAGATCCTACGGGTGACGCAACGGATCCCACAGGTGATGCAACTGATCCTACGGATGGTTCAGAACCTTCCGGTGAGAATTCGGATCCGGGTACCGGTGACACCGGCGGCACGGAAGGCGGAGATACTTCAGGTCAGACTGACGGCGACGCAACTGCATAACCTTAAGGAGTCTTACTATGGACACCAGGCAGACAAACGATCCCGCATTGCGGAATCTCGAAAGAACGATAAGGTTTGAGTTTGAGAAGATCCTTCTCATAATGACTATCCTGTGCCTGGTTTCCGAGATAGGCCTTGCCATCTATTACTACGTCACTGATGATCTGATAATTCCGCTGGCTAAATACATTGAGTTCAGGATTCTGGTGCCGCTTGCCATAAACAGCATTCTTTATGTTGTCACCAGGTTCTCGAACCGGGCTGAAACCAGTACTGACATCACTAAGAACAGAGTAGTTTCTTTCGCAGGTCTCATCATGACCGGCGTTATCTCGTTGGCGCACAGTTACTTTATTCCTCTGTGGCTCCTTCCTTTGTTTGCGATTGTCATCTGTTCCATTTTCCATGATATGTATATCCAGATGATCGAAGCGGGCTTAAGCTTTGTCTTCATTCTGTATTCCGGCATAATGCATATTTACGATTATCCTGATCAGAGATCTTTCTCGATCTTCTGCATCATACTCGCAGAGGTAATGGCGATCGGCATCAGCGTTCTGTCATTTAAGCTTGAATCCTATAACATGAAGATGCTCATCATAAGGGAGCGTAATCTGGCCGGTGCGAATAAGTATGAGAACGGCTTTGAGATCGACAGCACTTCGGGTGTCTATAGTAAGAAATATCTTATTGAACAGGCATCTGACATCCTTAAGGATACCAATGAGCTTGATCCCTCCGGCATTGCACTTCTCGATATTGATGATTTCAAAAAGGTGACTGATGAGTATGGTTATGATAAGGGCGATGACGTCCTCAGTGCTTTGGGTAACATTCTTCAGGGATGCATAGATGAAGATACGCTTGTCGGAAGATACGGCAGGGATGTATTCATGATCGTTTTCGGAAATGGAATAAGGGAAGAAAATCTGATCAGGCTGAACCAGATCAAAAAGGATTTTTCCAAAAAGAAATATTCTTTTATGAAAGATTCCGTCACGGTAAGCGGAGGTTATGCCTGGTTTGACGTTACCATGGACCTGGACAGTGCAATAAAGGAAGCAGAAGCGGCACTTGCAAGCGCTAAGAATTCGGGTAAGAATAAGATAATGTCAACCGGCGAAAGAGAGGACCTAACAGATGGCTAATTCCAAGAAGAAAAACAAGATCAGCGAATACAACGTAGGTACGATAGTTATCGATATCTTTATGTTACTGCTCGGACTCATATTCTTTATCGGAACTATTATGGGCAAGGGCGATGATATTGCTTCAGGCTTCGTAAGGGTAGTAGGCGGCGTGCTTATCGCAGTTGGTGTTTTCGAGCTGATCAATTTCTTAAGGATCAAGGAAAAAACTCTGTTTGACACCATCGTTCTCATAATCGGATGCGCAATCGCAATAGTCGGTCTCGTATTCATCATTAACCCTCTGCCGGTAATCACCGTATTTAACTTTATCTTCGGCATTATCATCGCAATCTATGCTATCGTCATTATCATTACAGCTCTTACAACATTGAAGCCTTCAGGCGCGAAATACTGGTGGTTTTCTCTTATTTTCGGAGTGATCGCGCTTATTCTGGGCGTTGTTATCGTATTCTTCAATTTCGCTACAAAGGTACTCACTATCATTATCGGAATCACACTTGTTGTCGGCAGTATCGGCGGTATGGCAAATGCAATCGTTGCTTCGCAGGCCAAGAAGGAATATAAGGCTAACTCAAAGATACTCGAAGATGCCACATTTACCGTGGATTCTACTACGACAGAGGGAACTGAAGGCAGCGACAGTGGCAAGTCAGTAAAATAATACCCTGTAACAGGCATAGGAGATTCGATATGGAAGTTGTTTTTGTCGGACACGCATGTTTTCTGGTCAAATTCGATACAGGCTATTCTGTCTGTTTTGACCCTTATAAAGAAGGTTCCGTTCCGGGACTTACGGCAACAAACGTGGTTGCCAATGAAGTTTACTGCTCTCACAGCCACAATGACCATTGTGATTTCCAGTCGGTATCTTCACCGGACCTGCCTTACAGGGGACCAGAGCCGTCCGTTGAAGTCATCAAGACTTTCCATGATGACGTACAGGGAGCAGCCAGAGGCAGAAATAACATTACCATCGTTAAGGTGCGCGGTGAGAAAGCCGTTCACATGGGCGATATCGGCTGTGATCTGACCGAAGAACAGATTGACAGGATCAGGGGATGCGATCTTCTCATGATCCCCGTCGGAGGTTTCTATACCATCAATTGCAGACAGGCTTATGCCATGGTCAGACAGGTTGAGCCCAAGGCCGTCGTTCCCATGCATTACAGGGACAAGAACTTCGGATATGACGTTATCTCAGGCAGGGACGAGTTCGTGGAACTCTTTAAAAGAGACGGTGACCGTCAGATAATCAATGCCGGCCGCCAGATCGATAAACTGCCTGAAGGCAAATCCGTTTTATTAATGGAGCCACTTCGAATTTTGTAACACAAGATTTGCCCTCTTTACGCTATAATGGCTTTTTAAGGGGGTGGTCCTATGTTTAAAATCGGTTTTTCCAATGACAAGTATGTAGAGCTTCAGAGCAAGCGTATCAGAGAGCGCGTCGATCAGTTCGGCGGCAAGCTTTATCTGGAATTCGGCGGCAAATTATTTGATGACTATCACGCATCCAGAGTTTTGCCCGGATTTGAACCTGACAGCAAGATCAGAATGCTTAAGGCGCTTTCAGAAGACGCGGAGATCGTTATCGCGATCAATGCAGATGCCATTGAGAAGAATAAGAGAAGAGGAGACCTGGGCATCACATACGATCAGGAAGTACTTCGTCTTATCGATGCATTCACGGAATTCGGCCTCTTCGTAGGAAGCGTGGTAATCACACAGTTCGCAGGCCAGCCTCTGGCAGAGAAGTTCGAAGCAAGACTCCGTTCTCTCGGCGTTAAGTCATACAGACATTATCCCATCGAAGGTTATCCTTCAAATATCCCCCTTATCGTAAGTGAAGACGGTTACGGCAAGAACGACTACATCGAGACATCACGTAAGCTCGTTGTCGTTACGGCTCCGGGTCCGGGTTCAGGCAAGATGGCTACATGCCTTTCGCAGCTTTATCACGAGAACAAGCGCGGCATCAAGGCAGGTTATGCCAAGTTCGAGACATTCCCTATCTGGTCCATCCCGTTGCAGCACCCCGTAAACGTTGCTTATGAAGCAGCTACGGCAGATTTGGCTGATGTTAACATGATCGATCCTTTCCACCTCGAAGCTTATGGTGAGACAACGATCAACTACAACAGAGACGTTGAGATCTTCCCCGTAGTAAATGCCATTTTCGAGAAGATCTACGGTGAGAGCCCTTACAAGTCACCTACGGACATGGGCGTTAACATGGCAGGATTTGCCATCGTTGACGATGAGGCATGTCAGGATGCTTCAAGACAGGAGATCATAAGAAGATATTACGAGGCAAAGATGGCTACGCGCGCAGGCAATTCCGACGGTTCGGATGTTACCAAGATCGAGTTCCTCATGAAGAAGAGCGGTATCGACATTACTGCACGCCGTGTAATCGGAACTGCTCTGGTACGTGCCGAATCAACAGGTGCACCTGCAGTTGCCATTGAACTTCCCGACGGCCAGATCGTTACGGGTAAGACAACACCGCTCCTTGGACCGGCTTCTGCTGCTCTTCTCAATGCACTTAAGGTCCTCGCAGGAATCTCACACGACATTCCGCTCATCTCACCAAACGTTATTGAGCCTATTTCAGACCTTAAGATCAACCACATGGGCAACCACAACCCGAGACTTCACACAGACGAAGTTCTCATCGCTCTCGCCATCAGTGCTACGACAAACCCCGTTGCCGAACTCGCCATGCAGCAGATTGGCAAACTCGCGAACAGTGATGCACATTCAACTACCATGATGAGTTCAGTCGACCTTAACATGTTCCACAAGCTCGGCATTAATCTCACATGCGAGCCTGTCTACGAGACAAAGAAGCTCTATCATAGATAAGGTCAATTTTGATTTTGACATTCAAGCCCGGCGTAATGCCGGGCTTTTTGTATGGCTGTGTGCAGAAGTTGTGTTAAAAGTTGTTGTATATAACGCAACTTTTAACACAATTTTAGCCCGAAAACCCAAAAGTTGTTTCAAAACTTGTGTTACCAGCAACAACTTTTAACACAACTTTTCTTTCGGGATGGGGGAGAGACCTGTCTCAAAAAAATCAGCAGAAATGCGGCCGTGCTGCATCTTTTACCGCATTTTTAGCCGGATTCTGCCCGAAAAATGCGGCGAAACATGCGGCGGCCCCGCACTTTTGCTGAATTTCCTGAAACAGCCTATTTTCCGCGTGTTGACAAAAGACAAAAAAAGTCAGATAATTCGATTAGTCAAAGAAAGTCAAAGTCAAAGTCAGGAAATGGCAAAGTTACAGACAAAGCGGAAGGAGGACGATCTTGTGGCAAGACTGGTTGATGTAATAGAGCAGATGATCAAGGAGATGGTCGAGGAAAACGACGGAACTGCTACGATCTGCAGGAGCCAACTGGCAGAACAGGCTAACTGTGTACCATCACAGATAACTTATGTGTTGTCCACCAGATTCTCGGGCGGAAGCGGCTATATCGTCGAGAGCAGACGAGGCGGTGGCGGTCAGATAACGATCACGCGTGTAAGCCATGTCGGTCCGGCCGAGTACCTTAAGGCAATTATCGACAGCGTAGGTGACGATCTGTCACAGCAGCAGGCAAAGACACTTCTGATGAATGCGGTCAATGTCGGTGCGATGACTTCCAAGGAAGGAACGGCGATCATGGCAGCCGTATCCGACAGGGCACTGGCCAGAGTCGATTCCGACATCAGAGCGGTCCTCAGGGCGGATATCTTCAAGCACGCTCTCTTGGGATTGATGGTTACATAATAAGGGATACAAAAGGAGACAAACAAATGAGATGTGAAAGATGCGGTAAAGAGCTTACCAACAGGATCATCAAGATCAATGGTGTAACATACTGCGACAACTGTGCAAGGCTTATGGGTTATGACAGATATTTAAGAGATCCTGCTGACCTTATGGGCAACCCCTTCGCACCTTTAGATCAGATTGCTTCATCACTTTTGCAGATGAACGAACTGGACTTCGGAAACAGCACTCTGAAGTGCCCCAAATGCGGAATGACATTAAGGGAATTTGAGAATGAGGGACGCGTAGGCTGTATCGAGTGTTACAACACCTTTAACGACAATATCGTAAGAGAAATGTTCAAGCAGCAGGGCAACAGCGAATACGCAGGACGTCTGCCGAACCAGTCTGCCGATACCGGTGCTTCCAGCCAGCCAGTAATACGCGAGAAACTGACCGGGAAAGTGTCAGAACCTGCAGTTTCCGCTCCCAAAGCAGAAGCTCCGGAACCCAAAGAGGAAATGCCAGTTGAAGAGAAGAAGACGGAGAGAGGCAGTCTTACGATAGACCAGCTCAAGAAGGCTGATCTCGGGATGCTCTCTGACGAAGACCTTGAGAAAGGCATAAAGCTTGCTGCTGAAGTCGAGGAATATATCCTCGCTTCGAAGCTGAGAGATGAACTCAAGGGCAGAAAGGAAGGTGGCATCAATGGCTGAATGGTATATGAATGAAGGTAAGGATAATGATGTCGTCCTCTCAACAAAGGCATGTATCGTCCGTAACATCAAAGGCTACAATTTCCTGCCGAGGTTAGATGACAAAGAATGCCAGAGCCTGCTCGATACGGTTGATAAAGTGATCGACAAGGACATCTATATGGGCGGCTGCGCTGCTTCAATGGACAAGGATACGGTCATAAGACTTATCAGGCTTCAGGTACTGGGCCGCGAAGGCAGCCAGATGGTCAACCCGCAGCGAAAGGCATTCTACTATAACAACGATTCAAGTCTCAGCATTGCAGTCGGAAGCGGTGAGCACATTACCGTAAGGGCGCAGGCAGCAGGACATGACATAAGCGTTTATAAAAAGGCCGAGAAAGAGGCAATCGAACTCGAGAAAAAGCTTGATATCGCTTTCTCCGAGAATTACGGATTCCTGACATCGAACGTCAGGCTCGCGGGTACCGGACTGAAGATCCTGTATACCGTTGCGCTTCCGGCAATCTCAAAAACAGAGGGAGGCATTGCCGCTCTGACACAGCGTGTCGGACAGTACGAATGGACCATTTATCCTTTCGCTGAGAGAGGCGAACTCTCCGAATCAAATGTCTACATCATCGCAAGCGTCAACACTCTTGGCGTGACCGAAGATGAGGTTTTGAGAAGGGGCGAGATGCTCATAACCGACGTAATTAAGGCTGAGAGAGCCTGCCGGGAAGAGATAGTCACGAGCAAAAAGCTTCAGACTGAAGACATTTACGGCAGATCCTACGGCAACCTGAGATACGGCTCGCTCATTACCAGAAGCGAAGCGATCGAAGCGTTGGAATGGCTCAGGCTCTATCACGAGTACGATGATTCAGGCGAGATAAAGTGTTCATGGAATACGATCAATAAGCTCACGATGGATATCCTGTGGGAGCCTGCTGCTCCGAACAGGAAGACACCGGGTTCATTTACGAACTCGCAGAAGATAAGAGCTCAGGGAATAAGAACGATTTTGAAGGGAGCAGAAAGAAATGAGAATAACTGAAGATACGGCAAAAGTGCTCGCGGTATCGAGCCTTATTGCGGAAGAAAAGCATACAACACTCATCAGGGATACGATTCTTTTCGCAGCTTTGTGCATTACTGATACGCCTGCCAAAGACATCATCTGCGAGAATGTTCCCGAGACTTCACTTATCCTGGAGCGTCTCGGCATGGACCTGGAATTTGATCTTGATGATGCGGCAGTTAAGATGCTTGCAGACAGGGCATTCCAGAACCTGAGAATTGATGTCAGGAAGATATTTGCGAATGCATCAGACCTGTCCAGAAGAACGGGTTTCAAGGGCGCGGTAAATCCGGAACACATCCTGTTCATAATACTTTCGCGCAGGGTATCCAACCATCCTGAGATATTCAACAGTCTTGAGGCTGCAGGAGCTGACGTCGAAGGCATCAAGAACTCGATAATAAACGTGTTCAACGAACAGGCGGATTCTGCCAGAGAAGAGAATTCTTTTTCTGAAGGAAATGAGGATTCCGGATATTCTTCCGGTGAAGCACCGGCAAAACCTGCCAGACAGTCTGCAAAGCAGAGCGGCAAGGGCGGTCATAAGACTCTTGAGAAGTTCGGCAAGAACTTAACCGAGCTTGCAAAACAGGGCAAGATCGATCCCGTTATCGGACGTGAGGAAGAGATTTCCCGTGTCATGCAGATCCTTATCAGAAGAACAAAGAACAATCCGTGTCTCGTTGGTGATCCGGGTGTCGGTAAGACGGCAATTGCCGAAGGCCTGGCGCTGAAGATCGCAGAAGACGATGTTCCGGAAGTTATCAGGGGCAAAGTCGTTTACAGCATCGAGATGGGTTCGATGGTGGCAGGATCCAAGTACAGGGGTGAATTCGAAGAGCGTATCAAGAATATGCTCGACGAAGCGATCGCAGATCCCAACATCATTCTCTTCATCGATGAGATACATACACTCGTCGGTGCCGGCGAATCAACAGGCGGCTCGATGGATGCTGCGAACATCATGAAGCCGCTGCTTACCAAGAACGAGCTCCAGATCATCGGTGCAACGACACTCGACGAATATTCCAAGTTTGTTGAGAAGGATCACGCTCTCGAGAGACGTTTCCAGAAGGTCCTCGTTGAAGAACCTTCCATTGAGGATGCGATTGCCATCATGAAGGGTCTTAGATCCAAGTACGAAGACCATCACAAGATCCACATTCCCGACGATGTTCTCGAGCAGTCCGTAAGACTGTCTGCAAGATATGTTTCCGACAGATTCCTGCCGGATAAGGCGATCGACCTGGTCGACGAGGCAGCAGCTGCCAAGAGGATCAACTATGCCGATTCGAAGGCAAAGAATGAACTCGAGAAGAAGATCCAGGAGATAAAGGATAAGAAGAAGGCTGCAGTAGAGGCACAGGATTTTGAAGCTGCCCAGATGCTCAAGGAAGAAGAGACTAAGCTTAATGAGAGACTCTCTCTTATCCAGGATAAGGCTAAGGCTGACGATAAGGGCTTCACTGGTACTCTTACGGTTGATGACGTGGCAGTTGTCCTCGCGAAATGGACAGGCATTCCGACAACAAAGATCACGGAAACCGATGCGGATAAGCTTAAGAATCTTGAAGCTGAACTTACCAAACGTGTAGTAGGACAGGATGAAGCGGTTCATGCGATCGCCAAGGCGATCCGCCGCGGAAGACTGGGACTTAAGGATGAGAAGAGACCTTCCGGTTCATTCATATTCCTCGGTACGACCGGTGTAGGTAAGACGGAGCTTGCCAAGGCTCTTGCCGAAGTAATGTTCGGAAACGAGAGTGCTCTTGTAAGGATCGACATGTCCGAATACATGGAAAAGCACGATGTTGCAAGACTCATCGGTGCGCCTCCGGGATATGTCGGATACGATGAGGGCGGCCAGCTCACTGAATCCGTAAGAAGACATCCTTATTCAGTAGTTCTTTTCGATGAGATCGAGAAGGCACATCCCGAGATCTTCAATACGATGCTCCAGGTATTGGACGACGGACGTCTCACTGACGGCCACGGCAGAACGGTCGACTTCAGAAATACGATAATCATCATGACGTCCAACATCGGCGCAAGAATGCTCGTAGGCAGCGAAGGCCGCAAGATCGGCTTTGCCATGGCTGATGAGAGCGATAAGGACGAACTCTCCAGAGAAGGACTTTACGGCGGTAAGTCTTACGACGAAGCCAAGAAGGTCGTTCTTGATGAACTCAAGAAGACATTCACGCCTGAATTCGTTAACCGTGTTGACGAGATCATTTTCTTCCGCATGCTCGGCAAGGATTCTCTCGTAAGGATCGTAGACATCCTCATGAAGCAGGTAGGCAAGAGGATAAGGGATCTTGGCATGGAGATCGAGCTCACAGACAGTGCCAAGGAACTCCTTGCCAAGAAGGGTTACGATCCGCAGTACGGTGCAAGACCCTTAAGAAGAGTCATCACTTCCATGGTCGAAGACCGTTTCTCCGAAGCAATGCTCGACGGAATCGTTAAGCCCGGACACCTCGCAATAATTGATGCCGTTGAGACAACGGACCCTGATGCGCTCCTTGCACAGGGCAGTGCTGCCGAAGACGGAAAGGTGATCGTCATCAAGGATGGAGGAGAACTTCCTAATTCTGAAGGCGTTGAGGTTGAAGAACACGTCGGCTCTAATGTATAATACTTTGACTATCAAGGTTTATGGAGAAATGAGATGACGGAAAACAAGAGTAATGCGGCATCCCGATCTAAGGCACCGCGTGACTATGACATCGGTTGTGTACCCAGCAAGTTCTATTTCGGATTTTTGGGTTCGCATATCATCGTGCCCATTGTCTGCGCATTCTGCCACATCAAGGTCAAGCCTGACATGGAATTCGTTAAGCACGAAGGCCCCATCATCGTCATCTCCAATCACGAGTCCTATCTGGACCCGATGATCATTAACCGTCTTACCAAGGCAAGACCCGCAAACTTCGTGACAGGTGAGTTCGTATTCAGAGCACCTGCATGGGGCCACTGGTTCAAGCTGGGCGGTGCCATTCCGAAGAAGCAGTTTGTTGTTGATACGGCAGCAGTTAAGGCAATGATGCGTGTCATGAAGCGTAACGGCATCATCATCGTTTACCCTGAGGCTACAAGACACGTTGACGGTAAGTCCATTCCTTTCGATGACGGTGTTGCAAGACTTGCGAAAAAGTCCAATGCCTCCGTATATATTGCTCACATCCACGGCGCTTATCTGGCTTGGCCGAGATGGTCAAAATCCGGTATGCGCAAGGGCAGGATCAGCGCAGAGTTCGTTAAGAAGATCTATTCTGACGAGGTTAAGGAATTATCCATCGAGGAGCTCCAGCAGAAGATCCTTGACGGTGTTGACTATAACGAGAACGACTGGATCCGTGAGAATCCGAGATCATTCAAGAGCAGGAAGCTCGCAGCCGGTCTCCAGAACGTCGCTTATGCATGCCCCAAGTGCGGTTCCGAGTACACGATGCAGTACATGAACTCCGGCAAGCACGACATGATCCAGTGCTCCAACTGCGGTAATGCCGCAAGATATCTGCCGACGGGACTTATCGAGAAGGTAGATCCCCACTGCGTTGTTTTCGATGACCTGCATAAGTGGGTAGAGTGGGAGAGAGGACTCATCTCAGACCAGCTCAAAGCCGGCGGATTCAAGATGGAGATGAATGCCGATCTGTTCAAGGTTTATGACAGATTCACCTTCGCCAAAACAGGTAAGGGCAGGATTACCATCACCGACAAGGAGATCATCTACTACGGAACGGACTGTCCCGCCGAGGAAGGCATTCCTTACAAGAAGGGCAAGCCGATCAGAAAGTACAAGGACAGGACCCTCGATGCGAATGCGCCCATGGAAAAGAAGGTCTTTGAGATCGACTCCATGAGAGGACTTGTCGCTTCTTACGGCAAACATTTCGAGATCTACGACAAGGACGGCGAGCTCTTCAGATTCTACGTAGACGGCCAGAAGGTGTTCAAGGTTCACGAGATAGTCACGCTTTTGGGCAAGAAATAATTTTCACTACCGCGATAAAAGGACAAATAAGAGCGGGTTTGGCAAAAATAACGCCAAACTCGCCTTTTTTATTGCTTTAATATGTGGCGTGAAGATAGTATAATTTTCAAGTCAGTATTTAAGAGGCACCCTCCATGGTGCTTCCCAAAACACAAAATAATGAATCAGGAGTGTGACAATCCATGGCAATGTATGACAAGAAAAGTGTCGAAGATTTAAACGTAGCCGGCAAGAGAGTTATTGTCCGCGTTGACTTTAACGTACCGCTCGACAAGGAAACAGGCACAAAGATCACAGACGACAAGAGAATTAAGGGTGCTCTCCCTACAATTCAGTACCTCGTAGACAATGGTGCTAAGGTTATCCTCGTTTCACACCTCGGACGTCCGAAGAACGGTCCTGAGGCTAAGTTCTCCATGAAGCCCGCAGCAGACCGTCTTGCTGAGCTCATCGGCAAGCCCGTTATCCTCGCTAACGATGTAATCGGCGAAGATGCTAAGGCTAAGGCAGCTGCTCTCAAGGACGGCGAGATCCTCATGCTCGAGAATGTCCGTTTCCACAAGGAAGAGACAAAGAACGATCCTAAGTTCGCTGCAGAGCTCGCTTCTATGGCTGACCTCTATGTAAACGATGCATTCGGTACAGCTCACCGTGCTCACGCTTCAACAGCAGGTCTTGCTAACTTCCTTCCTTCCGCTTGCGGTTACCTCATCAAGAAGGAAATAGACTTCATCGGCGGCGCGCTTGATAATCCGGCTAGACCGTTCGTTGCTATTCTTGGCGGTGCTAAGGTTTCCGACAAGATCGGTGTTATCACAAACCTCTTAGACAAGGCTGATACAATCATCATTGGTGGTGGTATGGCTTATACATTCATCGGCGCTCAGGGCGGCCAGATCGGCGACTCCCTCTTCGAGGCTGACAAGGTTGACCTCGCTAAGGAGATCCTCGCTAAGGCTGAAGAGAAGGGCGTTAAGCTTCTTCTCCCTACAGATACAGTAGTTGCTGATGCTTTCGATCCTAACGCAAACAGCAAGGTAGTTCCTACAATGGAAATTCCTGACGGCTGGCAGGGTCTCGACATCGGACCTGAGACAATCGCTAAGTTCTCTGAAGCTATCAAGGGCGCTAAGACAGTTATCTGGAACGGCCCTGCAGGCGTATTCGAGTTCGAGAAGTTCGCAGTTGGTACAAAGGCTATCGCTCAGGCAATCGCTGATGCAGACTGCACATCAATCATCGGCGGCGGTGACTCCGCAGCTGCTATCGAGAAGCTCGGCTATGCTGATAAGGTTTCTCACATCTCCACAGGCGGCGGCGCTTCTCTCGAGTACATCGAGGGTAAGGTTCTCCCTGGTATCGACTGCCTCAACGACAGAGTAATCGGCAGAACATTCGCAGCTGGTAACTGGAAGATGAACTGCGGTATCCCTGCAGATGCAGTTAAGCTCATCAACGAGCTCAAGCCCCTCGTTAAGGATGCTACATCCAAGATCGCATTGGGCGTTCCTGCTACAGCACTCGCTGCTGCAGTTGAAGCTGCTGCTTACACAAACATCAAGATCGCTGCTCAGAACTGCCACTTCGAAGAGAAGGGTGCTTTCACAGGCGAGATCTCACCTCTCTGGCTCGCTAAGATGGGCGTAAATTACTGCATCATCGGCCACTCCGAGAGACGTGAGTACAACGCAGAGACAGACGAGACAGTTAACAAGAAGGCTCTTGCACTCCTCAAGTATGGTGTAAGACCTATCATCTGCTGCGGTGAGTCTCTTGCTCAGCGTGAAGCTGGTGAGACATTCGACTGGATCAAGGGCCAGATCGTTGGCGCTTTCAAGGATATCCCTGCTGACAAGCTCTGCCAGATCACAATCGCTTATGAGCCTATCTGGGCTATCGGCACAGGTAAGACAGCTACAGATGAGCAGGCTGAGGAAGTTTGCGCATTCATCCGTGGCGTAATCGCTGAGCTCTACTGCGATAAGTGCGCTGAGGCTATGACAATTCAGTACGGTGGTTCATGCAACGCTAAGAACGCTGCTGGCCTCTTCGCTCAGAAGGACATCAACGGCGGTCTCGTAGGTGGTGCTTCACTCAAGGCTGAGGATTTCTCAATCATCTGCAACGCATAAGTTGAATTACAACTGATCTTTCAAGGGCCCGCGCTTTATGTGCGGGCTCTTTTCTATTCCCGAAAAGATGGTCCGTTCAGATTCCGAGCGTTATTTCAAATTTCGTGCCAATTTAGCGCGAAAATTAGCACGTATTTTGAAATTTCGGGCGTTTTTTCAAATTTCGTGCAAACTTGAGCTCAAATTAGGCACAAATTTTGAAATCACAAAAAATCCCCCTGATGAATGCTTCACCAGGGGGATATACTTTTGAATTATCGAAAATTTACTGCTTCGACAGATACTCGTCGATTCCCTTTGCAGCTGATTTACCTGCGCCCATCGCAAGGATTACGGTTGCTGCGCCCGTAACGGCGTCGCCGCCTGCGAAAACACCGTCTCTAGAAGTCATTTCTGCTTCGTTGACGATGATACCGCCGCGTTTGTTAACCTCAAGTCCTGATGTCGTCTTCTTGATGAGCGGGTTAGGTGATGTACCGAGGGACATGATAACGGCATCGCAGTCGATGGTGAACTCGGAACCTTCAACCGGTACGGGGGATCTTCTGCCTGATGCGTCGGGTTCGCCAAGTTCCATGCGGATGCACTTGCAGCCCTTTACCCATCCGTTTTCGTCCGTGAGGATCTCAACGGGGTTGGTGAGCAGGTCGAATATAATGCCCTCCTCCTTAGCATGATGGACTTCTTCCTTACGGGCAGGGAGCTCTTCTTCGGAACGGCGGTAAACGACGTGTACTTCCGAACCGAGACGCTTTGCAGTACGTGCAGCATCCATTGCAACGTTACCGCCGCCTACGATGACAGCTTTCTTTGCTCTCATGATGGGTGTGCGGGAGTCGGGTGAGAATGCGCCCATGAGATTTGATCTTGTAAGGTATTCGTTGGCAGAGAACACTCCCAAAGCCTGCTCGCCGGGGATGTTCATGAAGCGGGGGAGACCTGCGCCTGAGCCGATGAATACGGCAGAGAAGCCTTCCTTATCGAACAGGTCGTCAATCGTAAGTGAGCGGCCGATGACAGCGTCCGTTACGATTTCAACGCCTAATGCTTTGATATTCTCAACTTCCTTGGCAACAACCTTCTCCTTAGGGAGACGGAATTCAGGGATGCCGTAAACGAGTACTCCTCCGGCCTTGTGAAGAGCTTCGAAGATCGTTACGTCATAACCCATCTTTGCTAGGTCGCCCGCGCATGTAAGGCCTGAAGGACCGGCTCCGATAACGGCAACTTTTTTGCCCTTCCTGACCATGTCAGCGGGGAGCTGGGGCTTTAAGCCGATCTCCTTTGCAGTGTCTGCAACAAACCTTTCGAGACGTCCGATCGATACTGCTTCGCCCTTAACGCCTCTGATGCACTGTGCTTCGCACTGTGTCTCCTGCGGACATACACGGCCGCATACAGCGGGGAGGGAAGACGATAAGGAGATAATGTTGTATGCACCTTCCACGTCGCCGTCCTTGAGCTTTGCGATAAAGCCCGGGATGTCGATCGATACGGGACAGCCCTGGACGCAGCGCGCATTCTTACACGTAAGGCAGCGGGAAGCCTCCAGTACGGCTTCTTCCTTGGTATAGCCCAGGTTTACCTCATCGAAATTCGTGGCACGGACCTGGGGATCCTGTTCAGCCACCGGTACTTTCTTCAATACATCTATTTCCATTTTCCTTAATTCTCCTTTATGAGCACATTCCGCAGCCGCCGCTGTGCGTATCGCCTTCGGTGAGCCTTAACATGAGCTCGCCCTCCTGTGTCTTGTACAGGCGTGAACGCTGCAGCGCCTGGTCGAAATCAACCAGGTGGCCGTCGAATTCAGGACCGTCTACACAGGCGAACTTTACTTCGCCGCCTACTAACAGTCTGCATGCGCCGCACATTCCGGTGCCGTCAACCATGATGGTGTTCATGGAGACTATCGTGTGGATGCCGAGCTTTTTGGTGAGCTCGCAAGCGAATTTCATCATGATGACAGGTCCGATGACTACGCAGTGATCGTAGCGGATGCCTTCATCCCAGAGCTGCTGCAGGGCTACGCAGACGTTCCCGTGGATTCCGTATGAACCGTCATCGGTAGCAAAGTAGAGATTCTTTGTAACTGCTCTCATTTCGTCCTCGAAAATGAGCAGGTCTTTTGTACGCGCACCCTGTATGCAGTCAACTTCAACTCCGTTGTCGTGAAGCCACTTGAGCTGGTTATAAACGGGAGCCGTTCCTACGCCGCCTGCGATAAACAGGATCTTCTTTGCTTTGAGGTCCTCAATCGGAAGATCGCAGAGGTCGGAAGGATTTCCCAATGGGCCTACGACGTCTGCAAAGCAGTCACCCTCATTGAGTCTGCTCATGCGCTCTGTCTCGGCGCCGACAGTCTGGTAAACGATGGTGACGATACCGTTCTCGCGGTCAAAATCGCAGACGGTAAGCGGAATTCTCTCTCCGTCCTTGTCAGCTCTTACGATGAGAAACTGGCCGGGCATAGCTTTGGAAGCTACGAGCGGAGCTACTATTTCCATGAGGAAGACCTTGGGGCCAAGCATCTTCTTGGTTACTATTTCAAACATTTAATCTGTGCCTCCTGAAGGAAGTGAAGTTTTCTTTAGTCAAATAAGATTGCCAATTGCATCTTGTATGGTAGCATACCAAATGGGCCGTATCGTGGCAATATGAAAATGTGTTCAGAAAACTTATTGTTTCTTATTGTAACAAAAAAGACTAAAAATCAATTTATACTTTTAGGGAATGACAAGGCATCGTTTTAGGGTATCAATAAAGATGTTAAAATATAAATGTCGGATCGTCAGAATGGAATAAGGCGGTAAAACGGAGGCCGGATATGTATTGGTTTTATAGTTTAGGTGAATACAGCGGAATTTTCTATATTGCCGCAATTGGCGTAATGATATGGAGTTTCATCGTCCAGGGCAGGCTCAACAGCCTGATAAAGAAATACAGCAATGTTCCCGTAGCGAGCGGCAAGGACGCAAATACATGTGTCCGTGAGATGCTCCAGGGAAATGAAATCTACGGAGTAACCATTGACTATATTCCCGGAAACATGACGGATAATTTCAATCCGAAGGATGACAAGATTAATTTGTCTGACACCACATATGGAAAGAATTCTATCACTGCAGTTGCAGTGGCAGCTCACGAGTGCGGACATGCCTGCCAGGCCCATTCCGGCATGGTAATGTTTAAGATCCGCCAGATAATTGCACCTGTAGCGGGCATTACTTCCAAGATCAGTGTCTGGATCGCAATCCTTGGCGTGATCATAATGTATGCTTCCAAGAATCAGATCAACGAGATCGGATATCACATCAGCACCATCGGAATAGTTCTTTACTCAGTGGTCTTCCTGTTCTATCTTGTCACTCTTCCCATCGAGCGTAATGCAAGCAGAAGGGGACTTAAGGCCATGCAGGAGTACGGATGGGTATCGGGCGACCAGCTCAAAGCAGCGAAAAAGGTTTTGTGGGCCGCAGGTGATACTTACGCAGTTGCTCTCGCGAGCTCCGCTGTCACGCTGTTAAGACTGGTTCTCATGCGAAACAGCAGAAGAAGACGATAAATTCACGAATTAAAGGAGAAAGCCGATGGCAGTTTTGAAACCTGAAAAAATATCTTTCGTAAGTTCCATCGGGAACGGTTTTAAGGTAGTCGGTTTTTTCTATCCGTCATCGGCACACAAAATAAAGGGTGTCGTTCAGATCTGTCACGGCATGGCAGAATATCTCGAACGATACAGGGAAATGATCCTAAAGCTCAACGAAGCCGGTTACCATGTCTGCGGAATGGACATGCCCGGCCACGGCCAGACATATTATCTGAACAAAGATGCCGGATATCCGAAGGGATATTTCGGAGGCGTAAAAGATTCGTGGAAGGTGCTTCTTACGGATGAAATGGGCATGCATGAATATGCCGTAAGAAGATTCGGCAATGATCTGAAGTATATCCTTTACGGCCATTCCATGGGTTCTTTTGTTGTCAGGTCCATCTTCTCGACACCGAGATATCACAACCAGTTTGACGGTTACGTATTCGCATCCACCATGGGTCCCAATCCTGCAGTCGGAATGGGAAAATTCCTTGCCGGGGCAGGATGTGTTTTCGGAGGGGCCAAGAAGCCGGACAAGCTCCTGACCGTTATTGCTTTCGGAAGTTATACGAAGCGGATTAAGGGTGCAAAGACCAGTTACGACTGGTTATCCACTGACCCTGCCGAAGTTCAGAAATACATTGATGATCCGATGTGCGGTTTCTATTTTACCAGCGAGGGTTTCAAGACGCTGTTCAGCCTGGTTGCATTTATGCAGAGTAAGACAGCATATGCCCAGATTCCCGACCGGCCGTGCTTCTTCGTATATTCAGACGAAGATCCCGTAGGCAGTTATGCTGCGGGAGTTGAGTCGGTAATAGAAAAGATGAAGGCTGCAGGTGCCAGAGTTAAGGCAAAGAACTACGGACCCTACCGTCACGAGATAATGAATGAACCCGTGAAGGAAGAATATTTCGCAGATATCATAGATTTCTTAAACGAAGTCGTCTCAGCCTAAGCTGATAACGAGTTCATTGCTCATAAACTCAATTGATGTACCATAGCTGAGCTTCTCAGGTACGGATTCGGAGAGCCCTACCACATTGAAGATTCCTGACAGGATCAGACGCTTTGTTCCGCCGAGATTGTTCGTGCGGACAGTGATCTTGTTGCCTTCAACGGCAGCGGTAATTACACCGGATGCCTGACCGCCTTCTCCGAAGACCTCACAGGCAGCCGTAGCACCGTTTGCCAGACCGAAGCATGTGAATGTCAGGTTCTCGAGATTGCTGTTTGTATTATGGCCGTCAGGTGTTCTTGTGGGAACGATGGAATTCGGACGGACATATACCGGTACCATGTTGGGAACAGCCTTCTTGGAGATATAGCGCGGTCCCTGGATCTTCTCATGAGTCATGAAATCAGTCCAGATGCCTGAAGGAATGTAGATCCTCTGGGAGTCATTGGAAGTTGAGATTGGAGCAACAAGCAGTGAATTACCCATCATGTATTCCAGATCAGCGAAAACCGCTGCAGGATCGTTGGGGAACTCCAATCCCATGGCACGGATAACGGGAGTGCCGTAGTTAACGTTCTCACAGATGCTCGCATAGATATAAGGTGCCAGGCCGGTCCTGATCGCACAGAAAGCCTTGATCGCATCCATTGTTCTTGCATCCTTGAGGAAATCCAGTGTTCCTCTGAATCTTGCATGAGGAGCGTATGCCGCAAATCCTACCCAACGGTCGAAAAGCTTGGGATCCGTGAGATCCTTTTCAGGGATATCGATGTTGATGCCGCCGAAGCCTGACAGGTTGTATGAGATAGTGTTCTTGATCGCGCTGCTCAGATCATTGAAGTCAGGAGTCAGAACGCTGTAGATGTTTCTGAAAGGACATCTCTGATCGCCGGAACTTGCGGAATCAGCAATGATGAATGATCCGAGTCTGCCGTGCTCGCGGGCGGAAATATCGCTCAAGGTTGAATTGAGGATTCCCGTGAAGCTCAGGAGATGACCCTTCTTGCCGCATGCCTTCTCAAAAGCATCGGACAGGTCGCCTGTATAATTGGACTCGTAAACATTGAAACCGTCAGCAGACAGGCTGTTGCATGCATTGACGAGCCAGCTTCTTGCATCAGGATGGTTAAGATCGAGAAGTGCAACGCCGCCCTTTTCCGCATCACAGAGAACGGCTCTTCCGTCAGGGAAGGAGAGGAAGCATCCTGCATCAAGAAGATCGCCATACTCGGGAGCTCTCTCGGATACGAAAGGATTGATGGAAATACCGAGTGTTATACCCAGATCGAGCATTGCTCTTGCAAATGCCTTGGGATCCGGGAATCTTACCGTATCCCATGTAAATCCGTAAGGAGCATAATCCGGATGCCATGAGTTGCCGAGCCAGAGTTCTTTGATGTCAACACCTGACTGAAGCGCTTCTCTAAGAGCGTCAATGATGCCCTGTGCGGTGAGCGTATAATCGTCATTCAATACAAGTGAGATGCCGCCGTTAGTGTAGGGAAGTATGGGGGTTCTGCCGTTAAGCTGGTTGTATACTTCGAGGATCTGGTGCATGGAATCGCCGGCGATAATGTTATATTCGAGATTCTCGCCTTTGGCTTCGAAGTTGATGTTCGAACTATCGGAACCGATATCGAAAGTAATGGGCTTGTCCGTGTTAACAAACAGACCATACTTGGAAGATGAGATAATGAACGGGATATGTTCAGTGCCGGGTACGCGTGAGAAATCCTCGCCTTTGACATATTGTCCGTTACGGATAACGCATGAACCTGCACCGCCGAGACCGTAAATCATTTCGCCGGGTTTCAATTCGAAAGAAGCACCTGTTGAAGCATTTGCCGATACGGTGTAGCAGCTCTCGGATCCTGAATCTGTCTTATAGAAAATAGGCATCTTGCCTGTCTGGCTTGCTATCTCGTTGCCATAGTAGAAGTATTTAATGGAAAGTGTATTCTTGTTTATCTGGGCTTCGAGTGAACCGCTCTTGAAGGCTATTATGTCGCCGCGGTCTTCGATCGTTCCGCTGGACATAGGTGCAAGATTGATAACAGTATTGATCTTAACTCTGGGTTCAGCTCTGTGGTTGGTTACCTTGACCGTGATTATGTTTGCAGCAGGTGAGAAGAAAGATACGGTTATTCTTCCCTTGCTGTCAGTAAAGGTTGCTTTGCCGCCTGTAAGTGCTTCTGAATACTTCTTGCACTGACAACCGATCTTAAGAGTGTTGTCTACAAAATAAACGGAGTCGATCTGATAAGGTTTTCTGATAGATGACATATTATCCCTCCATAAAGCTGACACATGTTTAAATAAACAAAATCATTATAACCAAAAGTAAGGTTTCAATTATTTCGAGAATATGACACTTTGGGGTTTGTTATAATCTTGGTATGGATAACGAAGCTCTTGGAAACAGGGTCTCTTCTGACAGGATTCCTGACTATGTAAAAAGCATCATGAGACTGCTAGAGAATTCCGGCTACAGCGCATATGTGGTCGGAGGTTCAGTTCGCGACATCGTGCTCGGCAAGATTCCTCACGATTATGATGTTGCTACGTCGGCAAGACCTGAAGAGACGATAAAAGTTTTCGAGAGTGCGGGGATGGAGTATTTTGACAACGGCGCAAAACACGGAACGGTAACGACCGTAACTCCTGAAGGCAATGTTGAAGTAACGACTTTCCGTGAGGACGGATCCTATTCTGATCTCAGAAGACCTGATGAAGTAGTATTTAAAACTACTATAGAAGATGATGTTAAAAGAAGAGACTTTACAATTAATGCCATGTATCTGGATTCCCGCGGAGAGATCCGTGATCCGGAAGGCGGCCGGGAAGACTGCAATAAGCATCTGATAAGGGCTGTTGGAAATCCCAAAGAGCGTTTTGAAGAAGATGCATTAAGGATCCTCAGAGGTCTGAGATTCAGTTCCAAACTTGGTTTTGATATCGAGAGTGAGACACTGGGAGCCATGGAAGAATGCGCAGATGAACTGAATGACATTTCGGGTGAACGCATAGCCGTCGAGCTCACCGGAATCGTTACGGGCAAATATGCATCTCAGGCAGTCAGGACCGGATGGAAGATATTGAGCGTGATTATTCCCGAGATTGCCATATGTCACGGATTCGATCAGAAATCCAAATACCACGACAGGGATGTTTTGGAACATACATTAAGTGTATTGGATAATATTCCTTATATTGAAGACGCAGGCAGGGATCCCGAACTGGCCGTTGCGGCACTCTTCCACGATCTCGGCAAACCCGAATGTTTTATCATTGATAAATACGGTGTGGGCCACATGAAGGGCCATCCCAGAGTCAGCTGCAAAATTGCTGAACGGGTCTTAACCGGACTTAAATTCCCAAAGCAGTTTATTCAGGATGTATATCTTCTTGTTAAGCTTCATGATACATATGTCGAGACAGACAGAATTGCGGTTCACAGATTCATGAGTGATTATCCGCTCGAAATAATAAACAAACTCCAGGTGCTCCAGAGAGCGGATATCCTTGCACATGCTCCGCTCGGTTTGAAGCGTATGGATCATCTTAATGCGATCATAAAAATCAGTGAAGAACTGAAAGCTTCAGGTGCGGTCTTTGCCATCAAAGATCTTGATATCGATGGTAATGACATCATCAGTTTAGGCGTGAAAAAAGGACCGCGTATCGGTGAGATTCTGTCAGAGATCTTTGACTGCTATTTAGCCGGAAAATGCCCGAATTCTAAAGCTTCTTTGATTAAAGAAGCGCAAAAAATCATTTCATCAGATCACGTTTAATCTTTCGTTACATATTGTTCAAAGCACTCACATAAAATCTATATCTTTGTGATGATTTGTCAAAATTTGAACCCATATAATTGGGGTATCAAGGGTAAATCACATTTGAACAATTTCGAAAGGGAGTGATCTATATGAAGAAAATGAGAATTAACAGACGTGGTTTTACACTCGTCGAAATCATCATTGTAGTTGGAATCGTTGTCATTCTTTCATCCGCAGCTTTTTTGGGTGTTGCAGTTACCATTGACAGAGCAAATAATGCTCAGAATAAGCTTCGTGATGAGGGTGGCGCTAATTTTGAGCACGAAGCCTGGATCAAAGTAAACTCGATCAATTTGGGTGCAGCTGATTTCTATGAATTGCAGACACATACACCTGAAGGTAATACACCAACTCCGGCAGATGATACAACTGATGACAACGGAGATGATGGTGTAATTGGTGATGACAACGGTGTAGTTGATGACACAACAGGTGATAAGGTTGAAGATAAGACGACAGTAGTTGAAGATAAGACGACAGTAGTTGAAGACAAAGATCCTGTTGTAACTACATCAACAAATCCTCACATTGCTAATACTTACAAGAGCACAAATAATACAAATGCTCAAGGAAGCTCTGTAAACAATAGTAATCCCAACATAACTCATGACTACACTGAGAAGTGGTATTGGACAGCTGAGAGAGGTTCTTGGTCAGAAAGAACATACACAAATACAAAAATAGAGTCTTCCGGTCAGATTACAGCAAGCAATAATAAGATTGAAGAAGTTATTATCACTGTTCCCTCAGGAACAACTGAAGTAAGAGTTGATAGTTGGAAATACACTGTAGTGAAAGTAGATGATACTCACTATCGTATCTTCTATGATGCTCCCAGCAGGAATAACGATGGAGATAACAACTATATTTGGAATCCACCGGAAACATCAATTAGTTATAGATATAGCGAATATTATTCAGATCCTAGTATAAATAGTAGTGCTGGAGTAGTCGTATCTGAATATTCAACATCAAAGTAACAGCAGACATTAAATAATCAAACACAAACTCAAGCCATAGGGTGCAATCATTACAATAAAATAAGATAAAGTGACTTCACTTTATATAGATCACCCTTGAGATGGGCTGCTCCTCGCGGGCAGCCTTTCTTAATGCAAAGAAGATTAAATTCCGTGTATCTGACGCTCGGCATCAAGGAGTGCGGCTGTACACTCTGATTTTGGATTATTCAGGACCTCGGAAGTTGTTCCTTCTTCGCAGATCCTGCCGTTATCCATGACGATGAGCCTGGGGCAGATCTGTCTTACGATATGGATATTGTGTGTGATAAGAAGGAACGCAGTATTGCGCTCACGGTTGATATCAGTCATGAGTTTTAAGAGCTCTGCGGAAGAACTGGCATCGAGAGATGAGAAAGGTTCGTCTGCGATTATCAGAGCAGGTTCCTGGATAAGACACATGGCGATGGCAATTCGCTGACGCTGGCCGCCTGATAACTCGTGAGGACGGCGTGTCAGGAATTCGGCACCGAGACCGCATTCTTCCAAAACGGCTACGATGCGTTCGAGTGCCTTAGGGCCGCGCGCCTGTTTTTTTGATGCTCTCAAAGCTTCAGCCAAATGCCATTTTATCGTGTGGGCAGGATTCAGGCATGCAACAGGATCCTGGAAGATCGCGCCGATGCTCTCGCTCTTTATCTTTACGTTTCCTTCATGCGGAAGGAGTCCCAAAAGCGACCTGATTAGTGTTGTCTTGCCGCTTCCGGAGCCGCCAATGAGACCCAGGATCTCATTGGGATATACCTCGAGCGAAACATCGTGAAGGATGTTGTTATCGGTTTTCGTGCCTGCATTTTTGGATTTGACACGCTCGAAAAGCGATCTGCCGTAGCCTGCCGTAATATCCTTTGCCGTGAGAACGGGACTGGTGGAATAATCGACCGTGGCAGGCTCGAATCCCAATATCCTCGTGTCTAGTCTGGCATTGGTCAGAAGTTCGGCAGTATATGCATTCTTAGGGTTAGTCAGGATATCCGAGGCGGTATCCTTGTCAACTATCTGACCGTCCTTCATTACCATGACGCGGTCACAGAAACCTCTTACTGCCGACAGATCATGGGATATGAAGAGAATGGTTATGTGGAGCTTGTGACAAAGCTCCTTGAGCAAAGCCAGAATTGATACCGTCGTTACAGTATCAAGCGATGATGTCGGCTCATCACAGATAAGAAGGCGCGGCTTCAGAAGTGCAGCACCTGCGATCAGGACTCTCTGGCGTTGGCCGCCGGAGAGCTGATGGGGATAACGGTCATATATTTCCTCGGCATTTGAAAAACCGACGAGTTCGAGCATATCAATTATCGTCTTGCGGCGGTCTTCCTTGGTCTGTGCATCGTCCTTGTGGGCAGTAAGGACTTCGTCTAACTGTTTTCCGATGACCATCAGGGGATCTAATGCCGTTGAAGGCTCCTGGAAGATCATTCCGATGTCTTTTCCGAGCATGGCACGGCGTTCCTTCGGATTCATCTCCAAAAGGTCTTTGCCTGCAAATTTGATCGAACCTGAAGTTATCTCGGCATTGTCCGGCAGGAGGCCTGCAATGGCCAGAGACGTCATTGTCTTACCGCTTCCGGAGTTGCCGATAAGGCCCAATATCTCGCCGTCCCTGATGCCGAAATCAACATCATTCAATACCGGCTTCGGATCAGGATTCTTCCTCGTCGGGAAAGAGAGCGTCAGGTGATGAACTTTTACGATGTGTATGTGTCTTGTCATCACTTGCCTCCTTTCGAGAGGGTAACGCGAAGGCCCTCAGAAACGAAGTAGAGACCGAGAATGTATATTACGAGCATCAGGGCAGGAAATACGATGAGCCAGGGTGCAGTACGGATATATGCCTGTGCGTCTGAGAGCATCTTGCCGAAAGAAGCATCCGGCGGCTGAACTCCGAGCCCCAGATAGCTCATTCCTGATTCAAACAGAGTCATGTTTGCAAGACCGATTACGGTTGCGGGAAGCAGCTGCGGTACGAGGTTGGGGAAGATGTGGAACGCCATGATGCGGTCTGGATGGACCTTCATGACACGTGCGTGGGTAATGTAATCCAATTCCTTTATTTCCATCGTTCCGAGGCGGCATACTCTCGCGAACGTAGGCGCGAAAACAAGACCCAGTGCCCAAATGACGTTAGTGACCGAAGGACCGAAGACCGCTACTGCCACGAGCGCCAAAAGAATTCCAGGGAAGCACATTATGCTGTTGCCCAGAAGCATTATTATCCTGTCGCCGATTCCGCCGTAATAACCGGCAGGTATGCCTGCCACGGTTCCTAAAATGAGTGCAATTGCAACTCCGGCAACGGAAATGAATATCGTGTATTTGGATGCTGACATTACGCGAGACAGAACGTCTCTTCCGAAGTTATCCGTTCCGAACGGGTGTTCAATGCATGGTGCCATGAATTTGGAGGCAGCATCCGTTGCGTCGGGAGAATAAGGCGTCCAGAACAAAGATATGATGAACATTACGATAACAATGCCCAAAAGAATAATGCCCGCAGTATAGAAGGCGGATGCTTCAGGAGATCTGTTTTTACGTGCCTGCTTTGCCATTGACGGTCCCCCTTATTTAAGCCTGATTCTCGGATCGGCAAGGCTGGCAGCGATGTCGGAGACGAAGTAGAGGATGACCGTTATGAACGCTAGATAGAATACGATGCCTGAGAGCAACGGAAAATCTCTGCGTGATATTGCTGACAGAAGAAGTCTTCCCAGGCCGGGGAGGTTAAATACCTGTTCAACTATAAGGCTTCCGCCCAATATGTCTGAAAGTATTATCGAGATGATGGTTATTGAAGAAACATTTGAATTAGGCAATACATGTCTTGTCAGGATCTTCAAATCGGACAGACCGTGGCTCTTGGAAGTGCGGACGTAATCTGATGATCTCTGCTCGATGATGGAAGATCTCAGGAATTTGAAGCTCATTGCGATCTTCGGCAGGGCTACGGCAAAAGAAGGCAGAAGGAGACAGCCTGCGTAACCGATAAAATCGTCTGACGGGGCTACATAATTACCGACTGTAAGGAGCGAGAATACAGAGCTTGCCAGAAGAATGAGCAGGAGAGAAGCCACATAAGGCGGGATCGCAAAAAGCACATGACCGATAACGGAGCATATCTGATCTCCGAATCTTCCGGGTTTACGGGCACTCAGAACTGCGAGCGGATATGAGATGACGATAACCATGATCATGGCAATTACACTCATGCCGAGAGTGACGGGAAGCCTTTGGGCGATCAGATCGCTTACGTTAACGTGATAGGCATAGGAAACACCGGGATTAAAAGTGAGAACTCCGCCCATCCAGTTGGCATAACGGACAATGAGCGGCTGGTCGAGGCCTAATTCTGCACGCAGGAGATCGACCTGTGCCTGTGAGGCATTTGGTCCGAGCATTACTCTGGCGGCATCTCCCGGGATGATCGAGAAAGCAGCAAAAACGAGCAGAGACACAACAAAAAGTGTCAGCAGAAGTTCGATAAGTTTACCGATGAGATATGCTGCTTTGCTCTGCAAATCCTTCACGCCCCCTCTGTATTTGCATAAAAATATATTATATATGGTTTTTTATTCAAAAGACAATTTAAAAGGCTGCCCTGGAACGAGGCAGCCCTTTACGATATTACTTAACAATCTCAAATGAGATCAGTTACCTGCCAGTTTGACGGTTGACATATCCTGAACATACATTGGATATACGTGATAACCTTCAAGTCTTGTGGACACTGCGGTTATTGTCGTAGGATCCTGGATATATACGGAACATGCGTCTTCAGTGAGGATTCCGAGAACCTGATGATAGAGTTCTGTTCTTGCAGCATCATCTGCTGTCTGGGGGATCTGAGCCAGGAGCTCGTCAACCTTAGCGTTGGAGTAGTTGATGAAGTTGCCGTCATCTGTTGACTGGTAACGGCCAAGAACGTCGAAAGGCGCATAAGAACTTGTAAGGCAGATGACTGTTGTCTCGTAATTACGGCCTGAATAAACCTCATCGAGCCATGTAGCCCAGTCAACCTGCTTGATCTCCATGTTGATTCCGAGAACCTTAAGTTCTGAAGCAAGCTCAACGGCTGTATTTACGTGTACAAGGTAAGAAGAAGGAACTGTGCATGTGAGGTCAAAACCATTCTCATAGCCTGCTTCAGCCATGAGTGCCTTAGCCTTCTCGATATCCTGATCGAAAGAACCGTCGAGTGAAGTATCGTAGTAGCTTCCCATTGCAGGGCTCATAGCGGTAGTGAGCTCAACGCCTGCACCGTCCATGGTGATGGAAATGATGTCTTTTCTGTTGATTGCATAGTTAAGTGCTTCACGTACTCTGATGTCGTTCAGGGGTTCAACCTTGTTGTTCAGAGCAAAGATCTGGACCATGTTGGAACCATTGGACAAGACATTGTACTTTGATGTATCGAGCTGCTTTGCACGGTCAGCCGTGAGATAAGGGAAAATGTCGATGCTGCCGCTTGCAAGCTCTGTAAGACCTGCATCCATGTCTGCACAAACCTTGAAAGTAACCTTATCAAGGTAAGGGAATCCCTTCTGCCAGTAGTTGTCGTTCTTTACGAGAATGACACTCTGACCGGGTGTATATGATTCAAACTTGAAAGGGCCTGTTCCGACAGGAGCTGCCTGGCAGTTGTCATAGCCCTCAGGAATAATGCCAGTTGTGAAATAGCTTAAAAGTTCAACATTTGATACCTCAAGCTTTACCTCAACGCGGCCGTCAGATGTAACGGATACGTCTGAGATGGGGTCGAGCTCGCTTACAAGTGCCGTTCCGTCCTGGGTATCAAGCAGGCCTGCAGCACGCTTAAGTGAATAGACTACGTCGTTTGCATCGAGATCGGAGCCGTCGTGGAACTTAACGCCGTTTCTGATCGTGAATGTATAAACGGATGAATCAGATGAAATCTCTACATCTGTAGCCAGGCAGGGATTAAGGTTGCCTTCATAATCGTACTTATATAGACCCTCATATACGTTGAAAATAATCTCCTCATCGCCTGCAGCAACTACTGTGTGAGGATCAAAGATACCGGGTTCCTGTGTAATTCCAACTACTGCATAGTTGTTTGCGTCGGTTTTCTTGGCACATCCTGCCATGGCTGTCAGGACCAATGCGGAAACAGATGCGAAAACCACTGATTTCTTAATAAAACTGTGCATTTTACCCCTCCTGAAAATGGTTAATTTATTATAAGGAACGCATGTTTGAGACCCTATATGACAACGCACACAAAAAACTGACCGATATTGACGGGTCTATCCTGAAAATTAACTAAAAATTTATAAAATCCTTTTGAAGAAAAAGTAATAATTTTTGAATGGCTGGTATATAATATGTCCATATTATTTTTGTATGCGCTTTTGTCATGCATACATATTTAGGAGAATCAAGTTATGAAGAAGTGTCCGGTCTGCGGCGTAATGATGGGTGACAATGTTGCCCGTTGCTCAATGTGCAAATATGATTTCCAGAAGGCTTCACAGGGAAATAATGAAGAGGCAGCTGCCGAAGCTAAAAAGATCCTTAATCAGAAGCAGCAGGAAAACATAGCTCGTGCTGAAGCAAAACGTTCTGAAGAAGAGAAGAGAATCCTTGAGGCTTTGGAGAAGCTTAAGAAGGATTACGCATCAATGGAGGAACAGTTCGAGACCGAGAAGAATAAGCTCGATAAAGAATTCACTACATTCCAGAAGAAGAAGCTTGAAGAGAAGGCAGCACTTGAAACTACAGTAGAAACGCTCCGCGAAGAGGTAACCGAATCCCGCGACAAGAGAGATGCCCTCCGTAAGGAAGCCAACGAGATGATCGCTGAAGCCAAGAAAAAGTCTCAGAAAGAACATGATGAGATGATCGAGGCTGCAAGAGTCGAACAGGAAAAGATCTACGAAGAGACCCAGAAGCAGACAGAGCAGATCGCTGCACAGGTCGAGAAGGAATATGCCGAAGCAATGGCAAAGAGAGACGAAGTCATTGCACAGGCAAAGGAAGTCCAGGCAATGGTGGATAATGCCGACAAGATCATTGCCGAGAAGGAGAAGGAACTTAAGGCTGCTGAAGATAAGCTCGTTAAGCTCCAGGATGACTTCGACAAAGAAAAGGGCAGACTCGAAGATGATTTTGCCAAGGAGAGAGGCAGACTCGAGGAAGAGTACGAGAAAGAGAGACTGAGACTCGAAGAAGAGAATAAAAAGATCTCTGAACAGCAGGCTGCTGAAGCTCTCAAGATGAAGCAGGATGCTGAGCGTGACAGAGATAAGGCCAATGCTGAGAAGGAACAGCTCATTGCAGCTGCACAGGCTGAGAGAGACCAGATAATTCTCCACCTCGAAGAGCGTAATAAGGCTGCTCAGGCAGAACTCGATGAGATGACTGAGAAGGCTAAGATCGTCATGGCTGAGGCTGAAGCTGCAGCTGCAAGACGAGATGAGATGGCAGCTGAGATCGACAGCTTCGAGAAGACGGCAAAGAAGCAGCAGAAAGAACTCGACGAGACACTCAAGCAGGCTAAGTATGAACTTGGTGAGGCTGAGGACAGAAGAGCTGCGGCAGAGAAGGAATATGTTTCATACCAGCAGGAGTCCGAGAATATCCAGGATCAGATTAAGGGACTTCAGGCTGAACTTAAGGAAGCCAAGACAATCATTAAGGATTCAAAGAATGCTACGGTTCTTGCAGAGGCTGCTGCACAGGAGATCGTTCTCAATGCAGAGAAGCAGGCAGTATTCCTTAAGCAGGCTGCTCTGAGCGAGAGTGAGAAGGGTCAGATGATCGACCAGCTTGCAGCAAAGGATAATGAAGTTCAGGAATTAACAAAGAAAATCGAGGAGACAGAGATGGAGAAGGCTGAGCTTGAGAAGAAGCTTGCATCACTTGATAATGCAGTTGCAGAGTTAGAGAAGAAGGTAAGAAACGGTGGCGGCGGAGCCGGTGGACCGATGGAGTATTCCGTTGAGACAGTAGAACACAACAAGGCTTCTGAAGTTAACGTTGATGCACTTGCAAAGCTCCTCAAGAAGAAGGCAGCAGAGGGCTGGATCCTTGTATCCACCATTGATGATGACGGCGGTAAGCTCCTCTCTTCAATGGGCAGCGGTTCCGAATCCACATCACTTTCTTCACTGGCATCGAATCCTTTCGATTCTAAGGAAGACAGAGTGGTACTCATTTTCGCAAGACCTTTGAACAAATAATCAAAAAACAGTTTTTTATCACGCAGGCTGTTCCGGTTATACCGGGGCAGCCTGTTTTTTGTTAAATTGCCTCTGAAATACACCAAAATTTCGTCATTTTCCCCTATCATCTAAAAGAAATTTGTGCACAAAAAACTAAACGGGCGCAGAAAAATTTTTGTGGAAATAGCATAGCGGATACTCTATAATTATTGAGTATTTATTTTTGTCTTCGAAGGAGGAAATGACTGATGGAAAATTATTCCGCAGATAAGATTCGCAACATCGCGTTGTTCGGACATGTAGGTTCCGGCAAGACGACATTAGCTGAGGCTATACTTTATTACACCAAAGCTATTAATCGTCAGGGCCGGATTAACGATGGTAATACAACACTCGACTACGATCCTGAGGAGATCAAGAGACAGATGTCAGTAGGCCTTTCCGTTGCCTGCTGCGAATATAAGGGTAGCAAGATCAATATTATCGATACTCCAGGTGACTTCGACTTCTTAGGCGAAGAGATGAGCGGTATCAGAATCGCCGATTCAGGCGTAATCATGATCTCGGCAAAGGGTGGTACCTCCGTTGGTTCCGAGAAGGCTATCAGACTTTTGAATGGTAAAAAGGTACCTTTCTTATTCTTTATGAACAGAATGGACGAGCCCAACGCTGATTTCGAAGCAGTTGCAGCCCGTATGATGGAGCGTTACGGACCTTCCGTTATCCCGCTCTCTTTCCCTATCATGGAAGACGGCAAGATGACAGGCATCGTTGATGTTATGAACCGTAAGGCTTTCTCTATAGATAAAGCTACAGGTAAGTTTGTTGAATATCCTCTCCCTGAGCAGTACAACGAGCGCGTTGATGAACTCCAGGAGAAGGTTAACGAAGTAGTTGCAGAGGCAGATGATGCCCTGATGGAGAAGTTCTTCGCAGGTGAGAAGTTCACTGAAGACGAGTTCCGTCATGGTGTACATGCAGGCTTCCGTGAAGGTAAGCTCCACCCGATCTACTGCGGTTCCGCATACATGAACTGGGGTGTTGACTTCCTCCTGAACTGCATTTCAAAGGATACACCTCCGGCAGGCAAGAAGCCCGCTCTCGAAGCTACACTTCCTGACGGCAGCACACAGATGGTAGGATGCTCCATTGACGATCCGCTCGTAGCATTCTGCTTCAAGACAATTTCCGACCCGTTCGTAGGTAAGATCAGTATCTTCAAGGTTAACGCTGGTACACTCCGCGCTAACTCCACTGTTTACAACGCTACAAAGGGTAAGGATGAGAGAATCGGCGGTCTGTTCTTCCTTAAGGGTAAGGAGCAGATCACAACTGACTGCATCACGGCAGGTGACATCGGTGCAGCTTCCAAGCTCGCCAATACGGACACCAACGATACGATCTGCGACCGCGCCCGTGTCCTTGAGATGCCTAAGATCAAGTTCCCTCAGCCGTGTCTGTCCAAGTCTATCGTTCCCCTTAAGAAGGGCGATGAAGATAAGATCATTTCCGGCCTTACAAAGCTCGCTGATGAAGATCATTGCTTCACAGTTGAGACAAACCCTGAGACAAAGCAGATGGTGCTCTCCGGTATCGGTGACATGCAGCTCAAGGTTCTCGTAAGCCAGCTCAAAAATAAATACAACGTTGATTGTGAACTCGGCGAACCCAAGGTTCCTTACCGCGAAGCTATCCGCAAGAAGGTAAAGGTTCAGGGTAAGCATAAGAAACAGTCCGGCGGTCACGGCCAGTATGGTGACGTCTGGATCGAATTCGAACCCAATCCCGAGCAGGAAGGTCTCGTATTTGAAGAGAAGGTATTCGGCGGTGCCGTACCTAAGAACTTCTTCCCTGCAGTTGAGAAGGGATTGCAGGAATCCATCAAGAAGGGTGTCCTCGCAGGCTATCCGGTAGTTAACCTGAAGGCTACGCTGGTTGACGGTTCTTACCATGACGTTGACTCTTCGGAAATGGCATTCAAGATTGCAGCAAACCTCGCGTTCAAGGCAGGTATGACACAGGGTAATCCCGTACTTCTCGAACCCATCAGCACGGTTGAAGTACACATTCCTGAGGAGAAGCAGGGCGATATCATGGGCGACCTCAATAAGAGACGCGGACGCATCATGGGTATCGATGCTGACGAATTAGGTTCAGTTGTCAATGCTGAAGTTCCTACGGCTGAGATGCTTGAGTATGCTACAGACCTCAAGTCAATGACACAGGGAAGAGGCTGGTTTGCCATGTCCCATGCCCGTTATGAGGCTGCTCCGCCGGAAGTCGCAGACAAGGTTATTGCTGCAAGCAGCGTCGAGGAAGAATAACAGTTATTCAAAAGCGTTAAGGATTTTACACTTTTGATACATAAACAAGCGATAATGGGTGGCAGTTAGTATAGACTAACTGCCACCTTGCAAAGTAAAATCTACAGGTTGGAATATTCCCAAAAGAGGCAGGAGGTTTTTATGGCTAAATTACAAGAAGCTGCTGTCGCTCAGATTACGGAGATCTGTGATCGTCACAAGGACGATAAGACTCCTTTGATGATGATCCTGAGTGACATTCAGAATGAGTACGGATACATTCCGCTCGAAGTTCAGGAATTGGTATCACAGAAGACAGGTATTTCGGTTGCAGAGATTTATGGAGTTGTTACATTCTACTCATTCTTTTCTCTTACTCCGAAGGGAAAGTATGTTATCGGTTGCTGTCTCGGAACTGCGTGCTATGTTAAGGGCGCACAGAACGTTATCGATAAGTTCTCTGAGATTCTGAACATCAAACCCGGTCAGACAAGCGAAGACGGTCTTTTCACTTTGGATGCTCTTCGTTGCATCGGTGCTTGCGGTATCGCACCCGCAGTAAGCATCAATGGTCAGGTTTACCCTAAGGTTAAGGTTGACCAGGTTCCGGGTATTATTAATGAATTGAAAGAGGAGGCAGCAAAGGCATGATAAGCACAGTTAATGACCTTAACGAGAGATTTGAAGCTCTCTCAAAGAGCCTCGACGACAAGATCAAGGGTGGAGACGGCAAGCGCCACATCGTTCTTTGCGGTGGTACAGGATGCCTTTCAGCTCACTCCACAGAGATCATGGAGAGATTTAACGCTCTTATCAAGGAAAAGGGAATCGAAGACAAGGCTACTGTTAACCAGGTAGGCTGCTTCGGTTTCTGCTCACAGGGACCTTTCGTAAAGATCTATCCTGAGGATACTCTTTACAAGATGGTTAAGATCGAAGATGTTGATGAGATCGTTGAAAAGGACCTCATCGGCGGTGAGATCGTTGACAGACTTCTCTATGTTGACCCTAAGACAAATGAGAAGGTTACAAAGCAGGAAGATATTCTCTTCTATAAGAAGCAGAGACGTGTAGCTCTCAATGGCTGCGGCGTTATCAATCCTGAAGATATTAATGAAGCTATTGGCAACGGCGCTTTCCAGGGAATTAAGCGTGCGCTCACAATGACACAGCAGGAAGTTATCGATGAAGTACTCGCTTCCGGACTTCGTGGCCGTGGCGGCGGCGGATTCCCCACAGGCAGAAAGTGGCAGTTCGCTTTAAATGTAGAAGCTGATCAGAAGTACGTTGTATGTAACGGCGACGAGGGCGACCCGGGTGCATTCATGGATCGTTCCATCCTCGAGGGAAATCCTCTTGCAGTTATCGAAGGTATGATGATCGCAGGTTACGCTTTCGGCGCTTCAGAAGGTTACTTCTATGTACGTGCTGAGTACCCGATCGCAGTTAAGAGACTTAAGATCGCTATCGAGCAGGCTAGAGCAGAGGGTCTCCTCGGAAAGAACATCCTTGGTTCAGACTTCAACTTCGATTGCCAGATCAGACTCGGTGCAGGCGCATTCGTTTGCGGTGAGGAGACAGCTCTCCTTAACTCAATCGAAGGTAAGCGTGGTATGCCTCGTCCGAGACCGCCGTTCCCGGCTATCAAGGGTCTCTGGGGCAAGCCGACATGCGTTAACAACGTAGAGACACTCGCTTGCGTTCCTTACATCCTCAGAGAAGGCGCTGCTAACTTCGCTTCTGTTGGTACAGAGAAGTCCAAGGGTACTAAGGTATTCGCTTTGGGCGGAAAGGTTAACAACGTTGGTCTCGTAGAAGTACCTATGGGTACAACACTCAGAGAGCTCATCTATGACATCGGTGGCGGAATCCCGGATGGAAAGCAGTTCAAGGCTATCCAGACAGGTGGTCCTTCCGGCGGATGCCTCACAGCTGAGTACCTCGATGAGCCTATCGATTTCGATAACCTCGTAGCTAAGGGATCCATGATGGGTTCAGGCGGAGCTATCGTAATGGACGAAGACAACTGCATGGTTGACGTTGCTAAGTTCTATCTTGAATTCATCTGCGACGAGTCCTGCGGTAAGTGCACACCTTGCCGTATCGGTACAAAGAGAATGCTCGAGATCCTCACAAGAATCACTGAGGGTAAGGGCACAATGAAGGATCTTGATGAGCTCGAAGAACTGAGCCAGACAATCAAGGCAAACTCCCTCTGCGCTCTTGGTCAGACAGCATCCAACCCTGTTAACTCCACACTCGCTCACTTCCGTGATGAGTACATCGCTCACATCGTTGACAAGAAGTGCCCTGCACATGTTTGTAAGAACCTCATGCAGTACACAATCGATGCTGATAAGTGTATCGGCTGCGGTATGTGCGCTAAGGGATGCCCTGCAAGCTGCATCACACGTACAGATTACGTTGCTGAAGGTCACAAGCTCGCATCTATGGCTATTGACGCTGATAAGTGCGTTAAGTGCGGTGCGTGCATCAGCACATGTAAGTTCAACGCAATTTCGAAGGTTTAATCAGGAGGCAAAAGAATGAGTTTAGTTAATATTAAAATTGAAGGTCAGCCTTATCAGGTTGAAGCCGGCCTCACCATTCTTGAAGCTGCTAAGGCTTGTGGCTATGAGATTCCTTCACTTTGTGCATTCAATCATGGCGAGTGCAACCAGGGTTCATGCCGTGTTTGCTTGGTAGAAGCAACAGGCGC
>Ga0265298_10001462_pt1 | contig 34983 bp, 30 predicted proteins | sample AusTroGonzalo_MG_3_FD_193486 | JGI IMG/M metagenome (GOLD analysis project Ga0265298, IMG submission 193486) | Bovine rumen microbial communities from tropical cattle in Woodstock, Queensland, Australia - Gonzalo_01 | ecosystem: Host-associated > Mammals > Digestive system > Stomach > Rumen ...
CATTTAATCCATATTTCTATAAATAAGTAATCTTTTATTTTACAACCGCATGAAACAATCTTTCATTTTAAACTACCGGGAGGAATCATTTATTTCCGAAAATTGCGGTTTATGTGGTTTATTTAATGCAATTATGTTGTAATATTCGTGAAAAAACATTTTGCGTTTAAAAACCTTTTTTAATTGAGGCGTTAATAGTACCTGAAACAGTTTAATATCTGTTTGCCGAACCGTGTTTGTGAATCCGTAGTTACGAATTCATATTTACGAATTCATATTTGTTAAGCCGTGTTTGCGGGACCGTCATGCAGTAATCCGGAATCTGCTTTGAGATTTACACTTCGGATCGTTGATTTATCGTTGATGTAACATGAGATTATTATTTGTAGTCTGCGGCGAGGGGCTGGGGCATGCCTCGCGTTCGACGAAACTTGCAAAGTATCTGGAGAAATTCGGGCATAAATGCTATTTTGCCTCATACGGTAAGGCTCTGGATTTTATCTCCAAACAGGGTTTTACTGTTTTCGATACATACCGCGAGGTCATTTTGGAGGGCGAATCCGGATATTTCAGCCTTTCAAAGACGGTCTGGTCGTCGAAGGGTGTGCTTCTGTCGCTTGCGCGTTCCCTTCGCGATATCCGCAGAATCATAATCGAGAAGAAGATCGACGTTCTCATAGCGGATACCATGTATGCGGCGGTTTTCGCGGCGAAGATACAGGATATTCCTTCGCTTTTCATCACGAATCAGAATAAATTCGCGTCGGCAAACGATGAGCATTCAAAGCACTGGGAGATTTTGAGCAGCGTCGTCGAGAAATACCTGACACTTCCCGACAATATCATAATTCCCGATTTTTCGTATCCCAATACGGTAAGCGCCTACAATCTGGAGATAAAACGCGAGGACGCCTCCAGATACAAGTTTGTAGGCCCCATAATGGATGCTAAACTCTCGGACTATAAACTCGAGAAAAAGATTATCTTTGCAAGTTTCGGCGGCGAACCGTTCAAAATCCCCATGTACGGCATGCTGAAAGAGATCGCAAACGAGCGCCCCTTCCATCAGTTCGAGGTCTTCTCCACATCCCCGGGACTGCCCGCCGAAAGCCGCAACTTCAAGACACACGGCTATACTGACGATATTCTCACCTATATGGCGCAATCGCGGGTTAACATCCTCCACGGCGGTCTTACATCGATTCACGAATCACTCTTCCTCGGAAAGCCGATTGTGATGATTATCGACCCGTATCATCCGGAGCAGTGGAATAACGGCAGGAAGATCGAGGAGATAGGCGCAGGCATCATGCTCCCCGGCGATAAGGTCACGAAAGAGACCCTTAGCGATGCCATAGACGAGGCGCTGAATATGAAAGTCCCCGACATGTCCTATCTCTTCGTTCAGGAAGACGGACGCGTAAAGACGATGGCGGCAATCGAGGATGCGGTAAGAAAACACAATTCCCGCTGATTCATTGCAAACCGGTCGATTATGGGTCGCAGATTGACGAAAAGAACCCGGATATTGTGTGTGAACACTCCGATAAACTTTGAAAGTTTAATGTCCGATAACTGCCTTTTTTCATACCGTTTTTTGGAAAAGATTTTAGACTATTGTTTATGAATAATTAATTAGGCTAATTCATAAGGAAGAGAAGATATGGATCTCGAAAAAATGGAGACCGGCAAATTTCTTTCACTGTTAATAGTAATACTCGTGATATTTGCAGGTCTGTTGATGTTTGTGGCAGGTTTTTTCTATCCGCTCGGTTTTGATGCACTTGGCATCGATCCCGTGAGCACATATACCTATACCGCCACGGTTGACGCAACCGGAGAACTGACGGGCGTGACCATGTTCCTGCCGGTTCCGTCGAATAAAGGAAACTCGCCTCTCGGCGTCGAGTTCGCGGACGGCAGAGGTACCGGTCTCGGAAGCGGCATCACGGCAGACTATTTCGCAGCCAAGGATGCCGCGTTCATAAAGGTGGTCGGCGACAGACTCAGGAGCGAGAAACTCGGTGCCGAAGTTGAGATAGATCCGATGATAATCGATACAAAGAATCCCGTTGCGAACGCCTATCTCTTTGCGCCCGCCGAAGCGGACTCCGATCCGGCGAACTACAAGGTAAACGTATATCTGAAATATAACTGCGCCGAGGACACGGTCGTGAAGATCTCGCTCAAGTGCGTCGGCAAAAACCAATGGTCATATTATAACGGCGATAAAGACAACTCCTACGTCAACACTATGGAGTTATCCGTCAAAGGACCTCAGAGCGGCTGGGTAACCGCGGATGCCTCCTGCGTAAGCGGTATGGGCGACTACAGAATCTCATTATAATCTTTTTTTCGCGGATAAGCGCAAAGGAAAACATATGTCCCGTTCGCAACAGTGCGTTCAGTGTAAAGGCAGGGGGTTCTGCGGACTCCCCAAATGCCCGATAACGAGCCGTTTTTATGCGAAGCTGAAAGAGAAGCCGCGACCGTTCGAGAGTTACATGGGCGAGAGCCCTTCGGTCTTCATAGGCAGTTACAGTTATCCCAAGGTGGCGGGGGGGCCCATGATGACGGCTCAGGCGGACGATCCCGAGGACTGGGTAAGGAAAGGGTGCAGTATCGACGATATCGTGGCAATGCGCTCATTGACCGTCCGCGGCTCAAAGACTCTCAATGCCGCGGCAGGCAAGGCATTCCTAGCGAGAACCGCCGATTCGATACAGGAGGTGGCAATCTCGCAGAAGCCTATTGATATCGAGGTCGCGTTCGAGAAACCCGTATCTTTCGATCTCAAGTTTGACGGCACTCTTGCGCCGGTGGGTCTGTCGGGGGAGATAAAGAAGATGGATGTCCTCGACAATGCCTTTGTTCCGCGAATTGTCGACAAGATCACGTCCGACGGCGATCTGAGGGCGGTCGACGGAATGTACGAACTCTTCAAAGGCGGCATCGACGTCCATCACATTCAGAACGTTTTGGGCGCGGGACTCCTCGGCATAGAGAAGAATCGCCGTTTTGTGCCGACAAGGTGGGGAATAACCGCGATTGACGATTCAATCTCACGCCGCCTGAAATCCGAGGTCATGAAGTATCCGCCGATATCCGACGTGACCGTATTTTCGGGCGCAATTCATGCGAATCATATCGTCTGTATGCTTGTCCCGGGCGACTGGAAGTTCGAGATGATAGAGATCTGGGAGAAGAACAGCATGTGGGCGGGAGACAGCGATGTCATTGTCGTCGATTCCGAGACAAAGAAGAGCAAGAACGATTATTCCCCGATTGGCGGCGCCTATTACTCGGCAAGACTCGCGGTCCTCGAATATCTCTCGGATATACGCAGGAATGCGGAGGTAATCCTCGTCCGCCGCGCCACAAAGGATTACTGGGCGCCGCTGGGCACATGGGTAATCCGTGAGGCAACACGCAACGCCATGAACTCACAGCCCGTCAAATGCGAAGATACCAAAGAGGGTGCCGATACCGTGACGAAGTTCTGCGGAGGCGACACATGGCTTAAGCACAGTCATCTGTATACCGAACTCCGCACGCAGAAAAGTCTCTTTGATTTCTGATTGGAATGGATGAGGATGAGTAAGGATGCGTCAGTATGTCTCATCCCTGAAGTCTTTTTGTCTGCTCGGCGAATCTGGCCTCGATTGATTGCAGGGTCTCGATTTCTTCAACGCTTTTATCGTCGCGGAGACGGATGAATCTCGGGAAACGCAGGGCATAACCCGCCTCATAGGTCGGACTCTTCTGAATCTCGGCATAACCGACCTCAAAGACAGTATCCGGCTCAAAGGTTACGGTATTCTTCGACTCCGAGATTACGATGTCTTTGAGCATGTCGTAGAGTATGTCGAGCATATCGTCCGAGATTCCGGTAGCCACCTTTGATACGGGGATAAGTTCGCCGAGTTCGTCGCGGCATGCGAGGAGGAACGATCCGAAGTGCTTTGCGCGTTTGCCCTCCCCCCATTCGGCGCCTATGACCGCGAGATCCATGGTATCGACCGCTGGCTTGATCTTGACCCATTCTTTTCCGCGAACGCCGGGTGTATAGTGTGCGGAGCGCGATTTAATCATGATTCCTTCGTGTCCGTCCGCGAGTGCCGAGCGATAAAACGCCTCTATTGTTCCGATATCGTCCGAGATTATCTGCGGCGCAACGAATTTCGAGACGGATTCGGTCAGAATCTTTCTTCTTTCCGAAAAAGGCTCGTCAATGAGAGTTCTGCCGTCAATGCAGATTATGTCGAAGATATTGGGGACAAGCCTGATCTTCTGCATATGCCCCTCGACATCGTGTTTTCTTCTGAACCGACGGAGCACATACTGAAACGGCAGGGGGCGTCCCGTATCCTCGTCGATTGCGATAACTTCGCCGTCGAGAATCGCGTCATGCGTCGTCGCTTCGAGGAGCATATTTGCGACATCGGGTATGGCTTTTGTGACCTCCTCGAGTTTTCGTGAGTAAATTCTGCACTCGCTGCCTTTCTTGTGGAACTGGAACCTTGTCCCGTCGTATTTGTATTCGGCGGCAAGCACCCCTTCTTCTTCGAGCATTGCGGCAATGGTTCCCTGACGGGCAAGCATCATCTTGACGGGTCTGAAGAGTTCAACCCTGACGGTTTCGAGAGCACCGACGCCGCTCTTTGCAAGCACTGCAACCTCGCCGAGATCGTTCGAGGCCTGGAATGCGTGCTCAACGGCGGCGGCAGGCACATCGAATGCTTTTGCAACGGCATCGCGGATATTTCCCTCACCGATACCTATTCTGAGTTCGCCGAGAATGAGTCTTGTAATGTAGCGCGCCTCTATAGGCTTTGCATTCGCAAAGATCTTCTTGAGAACCTTGAGTTTCTCTTTCTGCGAGCTGCCGCCCCCTACTCCCGAGATATAGATGAAGTCATTGTAGACCTCCAGAAGATCGAGTGTCTCGGAGAAGAAGGATGTCTGCTCTTTCTTCAGCAGCAGCCCTTCGATTGCCCTTCCCGCGTCGCCGCCGGCGTTTATCTTTCTTATGACCGTGTTCCTGCTGTCGCCGACAACGTAGGCAACCGCGTCATAGACGAGATTGGGTCCGATTCCTATCTTCTCGGGGCTCCAGTCGGGAAAGATCCTTCCCATGAGGAATCTGACAAATACGGGCAGCTCTTCATCGGTCAGTGTTTTGAGGACGCCCGACACTATATCTATCGAATCGAGTCTGCCGCGGGTCGACTCGATTCTGTCGCATATCTCTGAAAATTCCGAAAACTGCATCCTCCGACTTCCCGTTATCTCTTATTTTCCGTATTGATTTATTTTCCTTAATGATTACGGTTTAATTTTGGTTTCTGTTCCGTATCATATTTTGATTGTCCCGCAGACCTTATCCTGAAGCGAGACTTCAAAGAGTATGTCATCGACCGAGAGTCCCGCCGAGTTCTTTGCGCTTGTGAGCGCTTTCTCGGGCGTATTGTTCTCCTGACTCAGGTGTGCCAGAATTATCTCGCCGATATCGCCGTGACTTCGTTTTATGAACTCCCCCGCCGCGGTATTGGAGAGGTGACCGCGTTTTTTGTCGCGGATTCTCTCCTTGAGAAACTTAGGATAAGGTCCGTTTTCGAGCATGACCGGGCAGTGGTTGCTCTCAAGCACGACGGCATCGCAGCCGAAGAGTTCCTCTTCCATCTTCTCCGTTATCTGTCCCGTATCCGTGCAGAATCCGAATCTGGAATCACCCTCCAGAATCCTGAAACCGCAGGGATCGATTGCGTCATGATACGTAGAGAACGGCTTTATTTTAAATCCCGCGAACTCAAAGATATCGCCGGTTTTAAGAGGTATCATCGATATCTCCTTCAGTCTGCTCTTGGGATTTCTCTTGCTCTCGAATTCCCAAAGCGTCCCCTGCGTTGCCAGAACAGGCACGTCGAGTTTTCTCGCGAGGGTGTCAAGCCCGCTTATGTGGTCGCTGTGCTCGTGCGTGACCAGAATACCCTCGATAAGCTCGGGGTTTCCGCCGGCGCACTCGAGTCTTTTGAGTGCTTCGCGTGCGCTCAGACCCGCATCTATGATAAGAGCTCCGCTCCCGCCTTCAAGATAGGTGCAGTTACCTTTACTTCCGCTGGCAAGGACAGTTGCTTTCATCCGATATAGATATGGATTGTATCCCAAAAAAGTGTATCATTTCGGATTGCGGCAGATGAGATATTGCCATACCAAATTATATTCCGATTAAGATTCAAAACTAATAGGGAAGAGCGATGTTAAAAGAACTTGATGTTGAGGCATGGATTAACGGACGGCGTCAGGGGCTGACCGGAGTTTACGGCACGGTCTCCGAGATTATCGATAATGTCAGAAATAACGGCGACTCCGCACTTTATGAGTATGCAAAGAAGTTTGACAAAATCGAGCTTGAACATCTCAGAGTCACGGAAGATGAGATTGACGAGGCATACAATTCGGTCGAAGACCGCCTGATTGAGTGTTTGACGCAGGCGGAGGCACGGATTGCCGAGTTCCACGAGTTCCAGAAGCACGACGATCTCTGGCTGAGAGAGGTATCGCCCGGGGTTACGCTCGGCGTCAAGACCACGCCGCTCAGCCGTGTGGGCTGTTATATCCCGGGAGGGCGTGCGTCCTATCCGTCGACGGCGCTGATGACAGCGGTTCCCGCACGTGTTGCAGGTGTTAAGGAGATCTGCGCCTGTTCGCCGCCGCCGATAAACCCGCTTACCATAGTGGCATTCGATATCGCGGGCGTATCCGAGATATACCGTGTCGGCGGTGCGCAGGCAATCGCAGCCATGGCACTGGGTACGGAGTCGATAAAGAAGGTCGACAAGATTGTGGGTCCGGGCAATGTCTTTGTCACTGCCGCAAAGATGCTCCTTCGTGACAATGCCGAGATAGACTTCCCCGCGGGTCCGTCCGAGATAGGAATAATTGCGGATTCAAGCGCAAATCCGAGTTTTGTTGCGGCGGATATTCTTGCACAGGCAGAACATGATCCCAACTCCGCCTGCGTCCTCGTGACCGCGGATAAGTCCCTCATAGATGCCGTCTCAAAAGAGGTAGAACGTCAGTTTTCGACCGCCGCAAGACGCGAGATTATAGAGAAATCGCTTAAGAATTCGGGATATGTGCTTGCGGACTCACTCGAAGACGCCGTCGAAAAGATGGACAGAATCGCACCCGAGCATCTCTCCATTCAGGTTGCCGACACGCTGAGCGTCTTAAACAAAGTTCACAACGCGGGCTCGATATTTGCCGGTCCGTATACGCCGGTTGCCTGCGGCGATTATGCCTCGGGAACAAACCACGTTCTGCCGACCGCAGGTTACTCGAAGATATATTCGGGACTTAACGTCAATCATTTCTGCAAGACCTCGACCGTTCAGATAGTCGACCGCGAAGGTCTCGAAGAGATAGGGGATATCGCCGAGACTCTGGCAACGGCGGAAGGTCTCATCGCTCATGCGGAATCCGTAAAAATAAGAAGAAAATAAGAAGAAAATAATTTGAAAAAATCTTTTTTTATTTTTTATATTTCAGCAGTTAAAAAATTTCAGAAGAGATAGTCGTCGCGCTTTGGCGCGTCCTCTTCCGATTTTTCTTTTTCGTATCCGTAATATTCTTCGTAGGTTGACATGGATTCGTCGCCGCCTTCCGTGTCGTCCTTGGGCGGAAGGTGGACATCGGCATCCTGCATGAGGCCTAAGTCAACGCCGTCGAAAGGCGAGTTTCTCGGCTTGTCAAGACCGCCTGCCTCAGCGAACTCTTCCGCAAGTGTCTTCCTTACCGGTTTTTCCGGCGGCGTCACGGGCTCTTCATACTCCCGTTCTTCCCTGCCGTCTCCGCTCCGTGCAGGTTCTTCCGAATAATCACGTGACGGAGCGCTTTCGGTCATGTAGTCGGATTCGTCTGGTTCGGCATTCTCCGCGCGATAATTCGGGATACGCGGCGGCGTTACAAAGTCGTCGGGCTCAATCCCTCCGGCATTGGCGCCGGCGTATCCGCCGCTGTCGTAATCGGAATAACCGCTTGCGTAACCGCCGTTTTGGTAGGCGGCGTTTGCGTAATTCTCGGGATAACCGCCGTAGTCGGAGCTTTGAGCCGCGGCGGCGTTGGGGATACTGCGGTATCCGTCTTCGGTGACGTATCCCGCCGCAGCCTTTGCCTGCGTTACCGCCGATGACGTAATGAACTGCTCCTGAACGTCGATAATAAGCGAGCCGAGTTCGCAGAGGACTCTCTGAGACTCTCCGCTCCACTTGATCACGGTATTGTTCATCAGCATGCCGTTTGACCTGCACTCCTTATTGCACTGGAAATTGAGCTTTAGCCTCTTGGAGCCTACGATAACTGCTAGGATGCCGAAGAGAAGACCGATGGCCGCAACCGCAGGACCAGCATAATTATGACCTATATGCATGTTGATGTCATAGAATATCCCCGACATCGGCTTGTAGGTTCCGAATGCACCTGCAAGAAGGATAATAAGACCGATTATTAAAAGAGGGCGATTGACTGCTTTGTTCTCATAGACCTCGACGCCGCGGATATCCTCGATTCTGAGATCCTGCGAGAGTGAAGGGCGGTTCATTTTCATGGCTTTGCGCGTCATTGCGTAGAGAATCAGCCTCTTTGACGTCACAGCAATTGTCAGGTCCGCGGATTGCGGTTTGAGCATCTTGAACCCTTTGTATTCACGTATTACTTCTTCATCGGCGGAGAGCTTGATGAAGTCCGAAACTGCTGACATTATAAAAATTCTTGATTTACGGAAGTATAAATTATTGCATAACGTTTGAGGCTTATTGTTGCCTCATCGTTGACTTGTCGTAAGGCTTATCGGAATGAATCCGTTATGCTCCGCTGGCTCTTTTTTCCGTCCCTGTCGTTTCCGCTCTCTTTGTTTCCTTTTGCAGGCGGCGCTGTGCCCTTTGCGCCCGTATTGCCCGTGCCGTCTGCCGCATCCGATTGTGTCAGAGGCGACCTGTATACGAAGGAATCCGATCTCCAGCCCCTGACCGATTCGCCGGGCTTCACGGATTTCAGGTCTTCGTCGACCTCATGGAGTTTGGCGCTGATATTGTCGGCAAAGTGAACCGCCCATGCTTCCGGAGTCTGCGGGAGTGTCTCGCCGTGCTCGCCGTGATGCGACTGGACTATGTGCAGAAGTTCGCGGAATGTCTCCTCATCCGTGAATGTCCGGTAACGGGAGAGATACATCATCCCCGTTGCCGTATGCCCGAGAAGGGAGTATTCCGCCAGGGGCACGTATGAGAGCCCTTTCTTCTCGAAGGACTGACATTTGCCGATATCGTGAAGGAGTGCGCCCGCGATAAGCAGGTCGCGATTGAGTCTGACGCCGCCGAGGCTTTCTTCAATCGAGAGCGCCGTCTTTGCGACCTCGAGGGAATGTTCGCAGAGTCCACCGAAGTAACCGTGATGCCGTCCCTTTGCCGCGGGCTTCTCGAAGAATCCGTCCGCCTTCGTGACGGCGCTTGACACGAGTGTCCTCAGATCCTCGTCGCCGATGCTCTCAATCAGAGCAAGAATCTGTTTTTTGCATGCGGCAATATCCACGGGCGAGTTGATGAAGTCCGAATCGGAGAGTTTCGAAGAATCCGCGGGCTTACCCAGGTATACGATGCCGTCGTTGACATTTATTCCCAGTTCGCCCTTGTATAGCGCGGCTCTGCCAGCAATCCTGAATATGCCTCCCTGCGATTGCGAGAGAGTATTGTAGTATCCTTCGATATCGGACTCGTTCATCCCCGCATCACCCCAGATCTTACAGGGAAGCCTGCCGGTGCGGTCAGATACCGTACACGAGATATAGTATTTCTTGTTGCTGCTGTTTCGAAGCGTTACTTCGTCCACAACGAAAAGCGAATCAACGACCGCGTTTGGTAAAATAGATGATATGAATTCCGTTTTCATTTATGATCCGCTCCTTTGACATGCTCTGCCCCGCCTTTCAGCCGAGCCTTATTTTTATGAGATTTATGAGCATATTTACAGCATCTGAAATGCCGACATGCGAATCCCCACCTTCAGACCATATAATGGGGACCTCTTTAATCATGAATCCGCCGCGATAGAGGATATAGAGAATTTCGGCGTCGAAAGCGAACCCCGACGATCTCACCCGCGGAAGCAGGGCGTCGACCGCCGTTCTCTTAAAGACCTTCGCTCCGCACTGCGTGTCTTTGAACGGAATGCCTAGGATCAGTTTTACGCAGAGGTTGAAGATGCGGCTCTGCAACTTTCTGCTGAAGGACTGGGATTTTTCTATCTTCGATGCCGAAAGCCACCTTGATCCGAATGCGCAGTCGCAGGACTCAATCTCCGAGAACAGCCTGCGCATCTCCGATATCGGCGTGGCGCCGTCGGCATCGCAGTATCCGATATATTCCGTGGCTGCGGCTTTCATCCCCGCGGTTATGCCGCCGCCCTTTCCCAGACGTTCATTAAACGAGAGAACCGTGATGTCGGGATATTTTTTGCCGCTCTCATCCGCGACCGACGAGTCTGTGTAACTTCGGATTATCTCCGGCGTTCTGTCGTCGCCGTCGCAGACAAAGATGACGGGACCGCGGTATGACGAGATATCGGCAAGACATCTGTCTATTCTTTTTTCCTCGTTGTATGCGGGAATTATGAGGGTGCACTCTTCTTCATTTATCATTGGTATTGCTGATTTATTTGTTGATTTGCGATTGTTTCTGGTTTTACCGCGGTTTTATTATGTTTCGGTCCGATTCCTGAAAATCTGTTGAGATCAGTTGAGTTTTGCGAGGATTTCCTGCGCAAACTTAACCGATACCACGGGATGATCTCCCGTTACGATGTTCTTGTCCGAGACCACGGCTTCTTTGACGTATTTTGCGCCGCTCTGTCTTAAGAGCTCGACGCTTGCGGGAGTGTCGAAGACAGTTGCCTTTATGCCGTTCAGGACTCTTGCATAGGCAAGAATTACCGGAGCGAGACAGATTGCGCCGATGACTTTTCCTTTTGCGTTAAACTGCTTTACAAGCTCGATTAACGGCTCGTGTGTCCAGAGAAAATCGCGTGCGCCGATGCCGCCGCAGATGACTAGTGCATCGTAATCCGCTTCTTTTGCATCGGCAACAGCCAGCGATGCATTCTGCACCGACCCCATCATGCCTTCGCAGTCGCCTGCCGCGGTTGACGCGACATCGTATGCAACGCCGGATTTCTCGAAAACTTCGGCAGATTTACTGAATTCTTCATCCCTGTATCCTTTTGGAGCTATAACCATCAGAACTTTCATACCTGATACCTGACTTTTTGTTCTTTTACTTTATGTGCTGTATATTCTTTAATTCTGTTCTTTAATTCTGTTATACGGATGCGGTTACCGCGGGCGCAGGCATTGTCACTGTTTGTCACGGATTGTCACATATTGCACGGATTTGCACAGCATTATCTGCACCTGCAATATTTCCGCGATATTGTTCGCCGTTTTTATCGGTGCTTTATTGGTGCTTTAAGAGATGCTCTTTCAGCCCCGTGTTCGGCCTGTATCTCTCCGCGATATCGAGTGCCGCTGCTCTCAGTTTGCCGTGCTCGATTCTGCATGACTCGGGAATATCCGCTTTACGCAGAATCTGCGAGGAGTTCTCGGTAATCTGAATAAGTTCGGTCGCGATAACCGAGTTCAGCCATAAAAGTTCGCCGAGCATCTCCTTTATCTCTTTCAAATCTTCAGCATTGTTTTCTGCCATCTTTTTACCTCGAAGATTATCTTATATTCTGGAATATCTGCGGGCTTATAATATATATCTGATGAACAATAACCTAAATCGCATGAGTTATCCGGAAGAGATGAAGAAGAAAGGAAAGGACGCAAACCCCTTCTTCTGCCTGATGGGAATAGAGCCCGTATACTTCGGCGACGGAAAAGCCGCACTCTCCATGACGACACGCCCCGATATGCTCAACGGCGTCGGCTGGCTTCAGGGCGGCGTCTATTTTGCATTGATCGACGAATCGATGGCACTTGCAATCTGCACGATCATCGACGACGATCAGGGTATCGCGACAATCTCGGCTACGACCGACTACTACAAGGGCGTCGGCGCCGGTGCCGAACTTGTTGCGGAAGCGCATGTCGTAAAGCGCGGTCACAAGATTATATTTGCCGAAGGTACGGCACACCTTAAGGATTCGCCCGAGACAATCCTTGCGAAAACTTCGGCATCGTTCCTGATAACGGGCTGCGGAAAGAAATAATTTCAAAATATCGTCAAAATGTCGTCATAATGCCCTAAAAATTGTAAAATATGCGTCGGTAGTTCATAATTCGCGAATGTCCGTGCAATGCGTGACGTGTGCCTTATGAATACCCGATGAATGTAAATCTATCATTTTATTTTATTGAAAGTTCAATCACTCTCTATATTTATTTTTGGAGAGGGTCAAGTGAAGTATATTTTTGTAACTGGGGGTGTGATGAGTGGGCTCGGCAAAGGCATCACTACTGCATCCATCGGCAGAATTTTGAAAAACCGCGGTTTTCTCGTGACTGCGGTCAAGATTGATCCGTATCTCAACATTGATGCGGGCACCATGAATCCGGCGCAGCACGGCGAGGTCTTCGTCCTTAAGGACGGCGGCGAGGTCGACCTTGATCTAGGAAACTATGAGCGTTTCCTTGACATCAATCTGACGTCAAAGCACAGCATAACGACGGGTAAGATCTACCGTGCCGTCATCGAGAAGGAGAGGCACGGCGATTATCTCGGCGGCACCGTGCAGATAATTCCGCATATCACCGATGAGATAAAGCGCCGCATAAAAGACGCCGCCGAGTCCTACACCGAGAACGGCAGGAAAGCGGATGTCTGTCTTGTCGAGGTCGGCGGCACGGTCGGCGATATCGAGAGCATGCCCTTCCTCGAGGCCGTAAGGCAGCTTGTCGGCGAACTGCCCAAGAGCGATATTGCTCTCGTGCATGTGACCCTTGTCCCCGAGGACAATATGGGCGACCACAAGACAAAGCCGACACAGCATTCCGTGAAGGCTCTGCGCGAATCGGGTCTTCACCCCGATGTTATCGTGGGACGCTGTATTACGGTGATGAGTCCGTCGACGAAGAGAAAGATCTCGGACTTCTGTGACGTTCCCTCACGTGCCGTGATTACGGCGGCGACGGCAAAGGATACCTACGAAGTCCCGATTGAGATGGAGAAGGAGGGTATGGCATCCGTTATCATGGACCTGCTCGGTCTTGGAGAGAGGTCTGCCAACAATGACTGGTACAGGATGGTCACGGTCGAGTACACGAACCGCATCACGGTCGCCGTCGTCACGAAATACGGCGTTGAGGATGTCTACATCTCGATAAAAGAGGCTCTGAAGCACGCGGGTCGAAAGCTCTCGACCGAGGTTATAATTAAATGGATTGATGCCGAGAACTTCACCGATGCCGATTTCGCCGACGTCGACGGCATTATCATCCCGGGCGGTTTCGGTCCGCGCGGTATCGAGGGCAAGATCAATGCCATCAGATATGCCCGCGAGAACAATGTTCCTCTTCTCGGTCTGTGCCTCGGTTTCCAGCTGGTCGTCATCGAATACTGCCGCAATGTTCTCGGCTGGAAGGATTCGACCTCCGAGGAGATGGGTCCCGGAAAGCATGTCATTGCAATTCTTCCCGAGCAGGAGAATGTTACCAACCTCGGCGGCACCATGAGACTCGGCGACTGCGAGATCGATCTCAAGAAGGGCACACGTATCGAGAAACTCTACGGCGCCACGAAGATTGTCGAGCGTCACCGCCACAGGTATGAGGTAAATCCCGCATATATCGCGGAGATTGAGAAGGCGGGACTTGTCTTTTCGGGTTCGTCGGGCACAAGGATGGAGGTCGGCGAGCTGAACCGCGATTCGTTCTTCCTTGCGACCCAGTTCCACCCCGAATATAAATCCACACCGAGCCACCCGTCCCCGCCGTATCTCGGATTTGTCGAGGCGTGCGCAAAGAGCAAGAGAGTGTAGGTATGCAGGTATTTTACACTGAATATCAAATCAAATAAACACCAAAAACCCCTCCCGAATAATTCAAAGACACAAAACCGCCGATAAAGAGTCGGTGCAAATACAGGTACGAAAATGGTAAACACAGAGAAGTTCATTGCAAAGGCAATTGATGAGATAAAAAAGAAGTCCGACGGCAAAAAAGTCGTCATGGCACTTTCCGGCGGCGTTGATTCCTCGGTCTGTGCCGAACTCGCACGCCGTGCCATCGGAGACAATCTGATCCCGATATATGTCGATACGGGACTTATGAGAAAGGGCGAGACGAAGAAGATTCAGGAGGTATTTGCGGGACTCAACCTGATTACGGTCGATGCCGGCGCGGAATACCTCGAAGCCCTTAAGGGTGTCGTAGATCCCGAACAGAAGAGGAAAATTATCGGCGAGAAGTTCATCCGCATCTTCGAGCGCGAGGCAAAGAAGACGGGCGCGGAGTATCTCCTTCAGGGTACTATCTATCCTGATATCATAGAGAGCGAAGGCGGAATCAAGAGCCATCACAATGTCGGCGGTCTGCCGTATAACATCGAATTTAAAGGTTTAATCGAGCCTCTGGTCGATCTCTACAAGGATGAGGTGAGGGAGGTTGCCGCCGCTCTCAACATGCCGCAGGAGATAGTGCAGAGAATGCCTTTCCCGGGTCCGGGGCTTGCCGTCCGCGTTATCGGAGAGCTTACCGAGGAGAAGGTCAGAGTCTGCCGCGAGGCAAACGCCATCGCCGAAGAGGAGATAGTGCCGAAGTTCAACCCGTGGCAGTGTTTTGCCGCGGTTATCGGTCGCGGTACGGGCGTTAAGGGAGATAACCGCCTTCACGGGTATATTGTCGCGGTAAGAGCGGTTTCCTCGAGGGATGCGATGACAGCCGAAGTTGTCGAGGTTCCGTGGGATGTCCTGCACACGATTGCCACGAGGATCACGGCGGAGATACCCGAGGTATCAAGGGTTGTCTACGATATCACACCCAAGCCGCCGGCGACGATTGAGTATGAGTGAATGTTGACGGTATTGAGACCGATCAATTCTTTTTTTCTGTTTTGTTTGATTCTTGTTTAATTCTTCTTTAATATTTGTTAATTTTTGTTAATTTTGGATTATTTTTGGTTCATTTCGGTTTTGGTTTGCCATATTTTGCAGGATATTGCTCTTTATCGGTAAATCCTGCGTAAACCGAATTTCAACTAAGATATTTTTATAATGATCATAAAGAAATAATCTCTTACGGGTGATTATGTTCCTGCTTTACTCATTCCGAAGACGGCGTGAGCGAAGCCGGACTCAAAAATCACTTAATCCTCTAATCGGTTTTCAAACAGGAATATTGACTCCAAGGTGATTGGCGATGAATAAAAAAATTCTGTATTCAATCTTGATGATCTGTATCGCGGTTTCGTTGGCGTTTGCGGGCTGCACCGTGCAGACGCCTGATACGGCAGCGGCGGATAACGATCACGAAAAGGTATCGCAGATGAGCATGCCCTTCGATCCGAAAACGGCTTCGGTTACCGAAAAGGCGTCCCCGATGTATACCAACTCCGTTGATCATACGGAAGAAGTTACGCTCTATTTCATGAACGGCGGCGATGTCCCGTATGTTTCCCTTGAGGAATTCATGGGCATTTTTGAGGAATGGGGCTTTGATATGACCTTTGATGCTGACGGCAGCATGGCATACTATATCAATCCCAATGGTTATTCCGCGGATTTCGACTTTGAAAAGAACACCATACACTTTACCGATTACAATATGTTCTATAATAAGCCGGGAAATGCACTGATTGATGCCGCAGATCTGAGCAAAGGTGTCGAACCGCTCTTCCAAAAGGATGATGAAAAGAGCTATGAGAGATACGGTCGCGAGATCACCTTCAGACTCGGCGATTACGGCATTCCGATGGTGCATAAGAACGGCAGATACTATATCCCCCTCCAGACCTTCAGCGATGTCTTCCTCTCGGTTAAGGAATATTTCAGCCTGTATAACGGTCAGGATTTAATACTCACAAATGAGTTGACCGATGACCTCAGGGCTCTATATTACAGCGCCCCCAAACTTGAAAGATCAAAAGAACTTGCGGAATTTGACTATAACGAACTCTGCTTTGCGCTGGATCATCATTACGGACTGAAGGATACTCACAGAATCACGAGCTTTGATGCTTTCTTCCACGAGTGCGGATATGACGATGAGCTAAAAAGCACCAATCAGACCCTTGCCGACGAGGCTCTTTATCAGTTCATAGACCTGCATCTTGATGACAAGCACAGCGGATTAACAGCCGTTTCCTTCAGAACCGACAAAAAGGCTTTTCTTGAAGAAATGCCAAATCTGGGAGAAGGTCTGTCCTCAACCGCTTTCATAAATCAGAAGGAAGAGTTTGAAAAAGTCCGTGCGAAGTATTTCCCAAGCGGCGTCCCGCATTATGAGGAGATAGGAAATACGGCTTACATCACCTTCGATCACTTTGAGGATAATGGCTGCGATGACTACTATTCGGCACCCCGCGAAGATGAACTTGACAATACCATACGTCTTATGCAGTATGCCTATGACAGGATAACGAGGAAGGACAGCCCCGTGGAGAATGTCGTCATGGATCTCTCGCTCAACACCGGCGGTCTCGTATATACGGCAGTCTATGTAACCGGTCTCTTCCTCGGAGAAGGACAGCTAAGTCTTGACTATGAACTCACCGGAGCTTTGGTCTCGACTTACTATCATATCGATACAAACAGGGATCATGTCTTTGATGAGAAAGACACGCTTGCCGGAAAGGGCTATAAGTTCTACTGTCTTGAGACCGACACAAGTTTCTCCTGCGGCAATCTGGTTCCAAATTTCTTCAAAAATTCCAACAGAGTAACGCTTATCGGACAGACCTCCGGCGGCGGATCCTGTGCCGTGCAGCCGTTAAGTACTGCGGCGGGCACACAGTTTCAAGTATCAGGAAACATGCGTTCGTCATTCATAAAGAACGGTGCTTTCTACGATATAGACAGGGGCGCGGAACCCGATGTTTACATCAAGGATCCCAACTTCCTCTATGACAGAAAGGCGCTTACGGACTACATAAACAATCAGATTAAATGAGACGGGTGATCGATAATCGGATGATCTAAAAATCGATCAGAAAACAGATCGAAAATCGATCCGAAAATCAATACGAAAACAGATCCGGCAATGATCTAAACCCTAATATCCTATTTTAGCATATGTTTGGGTATGGAGTGATTTTTGTGAACAGGAAAATTCTATGTTTACTCCTGATGTTCTGCATTGCGGCGGCAGTTGCGCTTTCGGGCTGCGTCACTCAGACACAGGACGGCGTAACGGATAACGGACATGGCAAGACCTTTGAAAAAACTCCCGCCTTCGATCCCAAGACAGCTTCTGTCACGGAAAAAACGGTTCCGCTGTATCAATTCTCAACCACAAGTACTCAGAATGTGACGCTGTATTTCATAAACGACGGTGAAATCCCCTATATTTCCCTTGAGGAATTCGGTAAGATTTACGGCAGTCTTATCACCATAGATATGGACGTATATAATCTGACATTTGAGGCGAACGGCGACAAGGCATCGTATGTCAGAGAAAACGGATACTCTGCGGATTTTGATTTTTCAAAGAACACCATACATTTCACCGATCTGGACATGTTTGAGAAGATGCCCAGCGGTGCACTTGTTGATGTTGCCACTCTGAACTTTTTGGTAGCTCCGCTTTATCAGAAGGATGACGCCTTAAGCTATGAGAGATACGGACATGAGATAATACTGGACCTGGGCGGATACGGTATTCAGATGCTTCATAAGAATGACGGGTATTATATCCCCATACAGACCTTCAGCGATGTATTTCTTGCAGGACACGGCTTTTTAAGTCTTTATGACGGTCGCGAAGTTATTATCACAGCCGAACTTGCCGGTGAACTCTCGGATCTCTATTACAGCGCCCCCAAACTTGAGAGAACAAAGGAACTTGCGGAATTCGATTACAACGAACTCTGCTTTGCGCTGGACTATCATTACGGTCTGAAGGATACTCACAGAATTACGGACTTTAATGAGATCTTTACCGAGTGCGGATATGACATGATACTGAAGGGTACGGATCAGACAAAGGCGGATGCGGCACTCTACCAATTCATAATTACACAGCTTGACGATCAGCACAGCGGTCTCGACGGCATCTCTTTCAGGGCGGATAAATCGAAGTATGATGAGGAAATATCGGAACTGCCGGATGGCATTACTACAAGAATGATGCGCGCGAAAAAGGCGGAATTCAGCAAAGCCCGTGATTACTATTATCCGAAAGGCATCCCGCATTATGAAGAAGTGGGAAACACGGCATACATCACCTTCGACCGTTTTGAGAATGATGCAGGCAGAGATTACTATTCCCCGCCGAAAGAAGATGAACTTGACGATAACATCCGTCTTATGCAGTATGCCTGTGATCGGATTACAAGGAAGAACAGCCCCATAGAGAACGTGGTCATGGATCTCTCGCTCAATCTTGGCGGCACCGCATATGATGCGGTTTATGTAATCGGCACATTCCTCGGAGAGGGACATGTAAGCCTCTGCAATGACCTGACGGGAGCGCTTACATCCGTTTATTACAAACTGGATACGAACCGCGACCATGTCTTCGACGATAAAGACACCCTCGCAGGAAAAGGCTACAAATTCTACTGTATCGAAACCGGCGTAAGTTTCTCCTGCGGCAATCTGGTTCCCAATGTCTTCAAGAATTCCAATATGGTAACCATTATCGGTCAGACCAGCGGCGGCGGTTCTTGTGCCGTGCAGCCTTTAAGTACGGCGGCGGGCACCCTGTTTCAGGTATCCGGTCACAAGCGTCTGTCATTCATCAAGAACGGAGCATTCTATGACATAGACCGCGGCGCGGAACCCGATGTCTACATCAAGGATCCTTATTTCGTATATGACAGAAAGGCGCTTACGGACTACATTAACAATAAGATGAAATGAGACGGGTGATTGATAATCGGATGATCGAAAAATCGATCAGAAAACAGATCGAAAATCGATCCGAAAATCAATACGAAAACAGATCAGGCAATGATCTAAACCCTAATATCCTATTTTAACATATATTCCGGTATGGAGTGATTTTTGTGAACAGGAAATTTCTATGTTTACTCCTGATGGTCTGCATTGCGGCAGCAGCGGTGCTTTCGGGCTGCACGGCTCAGACACAGGATACGGTAACGGCGGATAACTCTCACGGGAAGGTCATTGAAAAGAGCGTGCCCTTCGATCCGAATACGGCTTCGATCAGTTCAAAGACGGTTACGCTGTATCCGTATACTACGCAGAATTCGGAAAATACAACTCTGTATTTCGTAAACGGCGGAGAGATTCCTTATGTTTCCCTTGAGGAATACATGGTCTTTCTGGAAAAAATCGGCAATTTATCTACGCAGGGCTACAGTCTGACCTTCAAAGCCGACGGCGACAAGGCATCGTTTGTCAGGGAAAACAGATATTCCGCGGACTTTGATTTCCAAAAGAATACCATTCACTTTACCGATTATAACATGTTTGTGAAGACGCCCAACGGACCTCTGCTTGATGTTACATTTATTCACGATTATGTTGCATCTCTTTTCCAAAAGGATGAAGAACGAAGCTATGAGAGATACGGTGAGGAGATAACGATACCTCTGAGTGATTACGGTATCAGAATGCTCCATAAGGATGGCGGCTACTATATTCCGTTGCAGACCTTCAACGATATCTTTGTGGCGCCGAAGTTCACGTCTCTCGTGTATAACGGAGAAGTTATAATAATTACCGGTTCGTTTACGGAGGGAGATGAACTTTCGGAAGTCTATTACAGCGTCCCGAAATCGGAGAGATCAAAGGAAGCCGCGGAGTTTGACTACAATGAACTTTGTCTGGCTCTGGATCATTATTATGGGCTTAAGGAAGTCCACAGGATTAAGAACTTTGATGCGATATTCCGCGAGTGCGGATATGATTATTACCTTAAAGGCACTAATCAGACCCTTGCTGATGTGGCACTTTACCAGTTCATAATTTCACAGCTTGATGATCTGCACAGCGGATTTAAGAGTGTTTCCTTCAGAACCGACAAAGACGAATATGATAAAGAAATATCCGGTATGCTTCACGGCTATTCGGACAGATCTCTGAGGAACGAAGCAGGAGTATTGGCGAAAGCCCGTGCGAAATATTATCCCGGCGGCGTTCCGCATTATGAAGAGGTAGGCAATACGGCATACATTACCTTCGACAGCTTTGAAAATACCCCCTGCGATGATTACTATTCGGCACCAAAAGCTGATGAACTTGACAATACAATACGTCTGATGCAGTATGCCTATGACCAAATCACAAGAAAGGGAAGTCCGATTGAGAATGTTGTCATGGACTTATCCATCAATACGGGCGGTGTCATATATGATGCGGTCTATGTGACCGGTCTCTTCCTTGAGGAAGGGCAGATCAGTGCTGCCGATGAGCTTACCGGTGCCCTTACCTCGGCACATTACAGAGTGGACATCAACAGGGATCATTTCTTTGACGAGAAAGATACGCTTGCCGGAAAAGGCTATAATTTATACTGTCTCGAATCGCCGGTAAGTTTCTCCTGCGGCAATCTGGTTCCGAATGTCTTTAAGGATACCACTCATGTTACGCTCATCGGGCAGACTTCCGGCGGCGGATCATGTGCCGTGCAGCCGTTGAGTACGTCTTCTGGCACGCTGTTCCAGGTATCGGGCAACATGCGCATGTCCTTCATCAAGAACGGCGCCTTCTATGACATAGACAGGGGCGCGGAGCCTGATATTTACATCAGAGATCTTTCTGTTCTGTATGACAGACAGAAGCTGACGGACTTTATCAACACGCGGATAATCTGAGATAATCCTATGAGATAAGGTGATGAGATAACCTGTCTCATTCACAAAACTTTTTTGACACTTTTTGCAGTAAACTCCGTTTAGGATTATACCGCATTGTTTGGAATTGTCCCGAATAACTCCGAACGGTTTCCCGTGAACTGATAAATCAATCGTGACGGTTCAAATATTTTCAAAGATACTTTTCAAAGATACTATAATGTTAACGGAAAACCGATTAAATAGGTACATTATACAATACGGATGATATCATGGCATCGGATATGACCTCGAAAGAACTTGAAGACAAATACTTCATGAAGGCATTCGGACGCGACTTAAAGATAGTAAAAGGCAGCGGAAGCTATGTCTGGGACGAGAACGGGAAGAAATACCTGGACATGCTCGCGGGAATTGCGGTCTGCTCGACGGGTCACTGCCACCACAAGGTAGTCGACGCAATATGCAGACAGGCACACGAACTCATACACATATCAAACCTCTTCCTCGTGCCGGGTCAGGGCGAACTCGCAAAAGAGCTCGTCGAAATCTCGGGGCTTAAGAACGGTCGTGCGTTCTTCTCGAATTCGGGAGCGGAGGCTAACGAAGGCGCACTCAAGCTCGCCCGCATCCGCACGGGACGCAAGAACTTCGTCGCTTTCGTTGACGGTTTCCACGGCCGCACCATGGGTTCGCTTGCCGTGACATATAAGCCCGCAATACGCGAGCCTTTCGAGCCGCTGGAGCCGAAATGCACCTTTGTCGAATACGGAAACCTCGAGGCGCTCGAGAAGGCGGTAAACGAAGACACCGCCGCGGTCATAGTCGAGGGCGTGCAGGGCGAAGCGGGCGTGGTCCCCGCACCGAAGGGATTCTATGAGGGCATACGCAGAATCTGCGACGAGAAAGGCGCACTCATGATCTGCGACGAGGTGCAGACCGGCATCGGACGCACAGGAAAATGGTTCTGTTTCCAGCACACCGGCATCACCCCCGATATCATCACGATTGCAAAAGGAATAGGAAGCGGTTTCCCGATGGGCGCTCTTGTGGCACGCGAAGGACTGACCTTCAATGCCGGCGAACACGGAAGCACGTTTGCGGGCGGACCTCTGGCATGTGCCGCGGCACTCGCAACCCTCGATGTCCTCAAAGGCGTCCTCCCCGATGTCTCGAAGAAGGGAGATATTCTCATGAAAGAGCTTGCCGAATTCTCGCCGCGCGGACTCGGTCTCATCATCGGCATCCCCGCAGGCGAGGAACGTGCAAAGAAGATCTATGACATCTGCTTGAAAAACGGCGTCATAGTAAACTGCGCATCGCACGGAGCAATCCGTCTGGTCCCGCCCCTCACAATCTCCGAAGAGGAGATAAAGACCGCAGCCGCAGTGATAAAGGACGCGTTTAAACAAACGGCATAAACGAAAAAGCAGATTGAAGGTAAAAATGGGCGGAGATACCGAGTCACTCAAATCACAGGTAAGGAAGGTCTTTGAAGGCGGCGGCTACGTATTCGCGACAAAAGCCGCGAACATTGCGCGCGACGCGGGTTTTACAAATCCCGCAAGACTCGCAAGCAATGAAAACCCGTTCGGAACGTCGGATGCCGCGATCAATGCCGCAAAGGAGGCACTGTGCAGCGGCAACCGCTATCCGGACGAGACCGCCGACTCCCTTGTAAGAGCGCTTGCCGAATATCACGGCGACTGCGGCTTAAAGCTCAATGTGGTCACCGGCGTCGGAATGGACGGCGTTATCGAGAACGTCATCAGGACCTTCATCGGCGCCGGCGACAAGGTCGTGGTAAGCACGCCGACATTCTCGTTCTATAACCTTGCGGTGACGGCGCAGGGCGGCGTTGTCCAGAACGTAAGGCGAAGGGAGGATTTCACGGTCAACGTCCCCGAGTTCGTCGAGGCATGCCGCGGCGCAAAGATTGCCTTCCTCTGCTCTCCCAATAATCCGACGGGAACAATAACGCCCGCAGAGGATGTCGAAGAGATTCTGAAAGGACTTCTGAAAGAGAACTGCATGCTCTTCCTCGACAATGCCTACGTCGATTTCTGCGATACCGATTACCGCAGGCTCATGAAGGATTACGGGAATCTGATAATCGGCAGAACCATGTCGAAGGCATTCGGACTTGCGGGAATGCGTGTCGGCTATGCATTCGTTCCCGACTGGTATCTGCCGTATTACAAAAGAGCGCAGACGCCGTTTGCATTGAACAACATCTCCATTGCCGCGGCTGTCGGCGCAATCGGCGACCGCGAATTTGTGAAACGCTATGTAAATCACGTCAAAGAGTGGAGAGATGCCTTTGAAGCGGGATTAAAAAAATACAGGATGTATCCCGCGGGCGCCAACTTCGTTATGATAGACGTGGCGCCGCAGAAGAGCGATGACGTTGTCGTTAAACTTGCAAAGAAAGGCGTCATTGTCCGTTCCTGCGCGAGTTTTCCCACCCTCGGCGATACCTTCATACGTGTGAGCATCGGCGATTCTTGGGAGAATGAGATGTTTTTAAAGGCGATTAATGAGATATAACTCCTATAACAGCAAACAATAAAGCATCAAACTCAATCATAGCGGCAAAAGTATGATGGTAAGCATTACGGGAACACCCGGCACGGGAAAAACTGCGGTATCTTCGGTTCTGAGAGCGAAAGGCTATAATGTGTTGGCTCAGAATGATACGATAGAGAAGTATATTCTTGAGAAGGACGAGGAGCGTGACGCAATCGTCATCGACGAAGATCTCTGGGCAGACGAGTTTCCCGCCGTTGACGGAATCATAGAGGGTCATATAACCCACATCCTCCCGTCCGAGCGCGTTATCGTTCTCCGCTGCCGTCCCGATGTTCTTGAGGACCGCCTGCGAAAGCGCGGTTATTCGGCTGCGAAAGTAAAGGAGAATGTTCTTGCCGAAGCGCTTGACACCATACTTATCGAGACCGTGGAATGTCACGGCGATGAAGAGATACTGGAGCTTGACACTACGTCTGCCGCGGTTGAGGATACCGCCGCAATGATTGATGAATTTATTAAAGGACTCAGACCCGCGCATTTCGGAGATACCGACTGGTCCGAGTTTCTTGGGTATGATCTATGACACTTGACAATTACCGACCGCATGTAGCGGGAATTGTGACTCCCGTTGCCCGTTTCTGCATAAAACTGCATCTGACGCCGAATGCCTGCACGATACTGGCGTTTATTGCCGCCATCGCCGCGGGTGTCGTATTTTACAAGTCATGGGTATTGTTTGGTGTCGTTTTCGTGATGCTGAACGGCTTTTTCGACGCCATAGACGGCGCCATTGCCCGCGAGATGAATATCGCAAGCCCGCGCGGTGATTTCCTCGATCATGTCCTCGACAGATACGCGGATATCTTCATAGTCTGCGGCATATTCTGGGGAGATTTATGCCCGTGGTATATCGGTGTCTTTGCGCTTACGGGCGTTCTCATGTCCTCGTATCTGGGAACGCAGGCGCAGGCTGTAGGTGCCGGCAGGTTCTACGGCGGCGTTCTCGGACGCGCCGACAGGCTGGTTCTTCTGATGGCGGGCGGCATTATCGCATACTTCGTCCCCGCAGGCATATACGGAATGAGTATCCTCGGATGGGCGCTCCTGCTCTTCGGTATTCTGGGACACTTTACCGCAGTTCAGCGCTTTATCCATGTCTGGAAGGAATTGAAGCACTGAAATATTGAAAAAGGAATGGGCGGGGCTGAAAAGCCCAATACTCATTCATGAATTAATTGCTCTTTTTGGCGCCGTTCTCAAGCGTTTCCGAGATCTCATCCATCAGGTAGAGCGCGCCCTGTATTCCCGCTACGGGTCGGTCATAAAGCATCTTTCTGTGCCTTATCGGGAATGTAAGTCCAACAAATGCGGAGTCGGGAAAAGCGGTATGCTCGAAGGATGATCCTATTATCAGGTCGAAATCCTTCTTGGAAAGAATCTCCTTAATCCGGTGCAGGCTACATATTCCGCCGATATTGTAGGGGTTTTCGCCGCCGTTTAAGTCGGAGTCGGGAGGGTTGTTTCTCGCGGCGGCATGAACTATCTCGCCGTCCATGTAGTTTGCAATCATATCGCATGCAAATTCCGTGTAGGCATATGTGGAGTAGACGGCAACGCGCGGCGGGTCATGTCTTCTCAGATATCTGTCGCCTTCTTTTGTGAGAATCTCATCCGTCTCCTCGCATTCCGACTCGATCTTTGAGATGTCAATGTCAATCCCGGCATCGTCAGTTCCCGTGAGCCTGTCGGATAGTTCTTCAAAGGTTTTTAAGACGTTATCCGGACCCAAAAGCGAGCCCGTAGAATTCCGCGCGTCTGCGTTCAGGCGCCGATTCATTACATCCGCGCAGTTGTAATCGGGGTTGACCGATACGGAATACGGTGACGGGTGCGTTATGCTCTCATAGTTGTCATGACAGAACACAGCCGCGGTCTTAAGCCCGCATAGGTTTAAGAGGCGGATTGCCTCAATGAGATTTCCCTTATGGAACGGGTCCATTGAGCAGACTCCGTCGATATTGACGCGGATATTGCCCTTTGAATCCTTTGACAGGTCGGTTAGTGGTGCATCTGTATTTGTGTTTGTATTTGTGTTTGAGTTGTTTATCGGAATCGAGTCGGCAAGTTCTCTGACGGCAAGTTTCCAGCCCTCATCGAAGTAACCGATGAAGCCCGGCGCATCTATGCAGATTGTGTCATAATCCGCAAGAATCTCCTTTATGTCTTCGCCCATCACCGAAGGAACGCAGGTGTTTATGACCGCGATCTTATTGTAGAGTTTTGAGACGCTCTCGACTATCTCCGTAAGCCTCTCCGCGGAACCGAAGATGACCTCGTCCTGAACGATAAAGGTGCTGTGAAGCGTGTCGGGGACTGCCATATCCGCGTAGTAGTAGCAGCCCGACGAGCCGTGTATGATGACTCCCATATCGGATATGCCCGCAAGCGCGGATGCCGCGCCCGTCATGGCGCATGGGTAGAGGGGGTTTGCGCACACCGCCGATTGCCTGCCTTTCTTTTTCGGTATGGTATTCTTTCCCGTATCCCGTGAATTATCTTCTGCCATTGATAAAGCGCCTCCACTGCACAAGCATCTGTTTTACCCCAGCGGTTCCTATGGGTGTGTAAAACGGAATCATAATCGCAGGTCCGTCAACGTCAATCTTAAGCCCCGCGCGCTCCGCAATCTCGTCGAGAAACGCGCTGTCCGACTTCTGAAATCCGAAGAGGTCGAACGAGACCTTCTTCCCCTTTAAGTCGGCAAATCTCTTAAGCATCTCTTCCTGATTTTTCAGCTCGGAGCTGACTGCCGCATCTATTACTGCCTCATCCAGATTCATGAGTCTTCCGGCATCTTTCAGGAACTCTATCGTCCCGCTCAGCCCCGTGGGAAAGGCTCCGATAACGGGTATGTCCGAGACTGATTTGATATGCGCGGATATCGCGCCTGTCGGGTCGTCGCGGATGATGTTGAGCGCGGCATTGTTGAAGCGGGCAATGTCCGCGACCGTTGTCCTGCGCGCTATCCTTGTGTTTACGTCCGCGCCGAGAAGCGAGAGCAGGCGCTTTATCTCCGCGAAGTTCTCGTCGACCTCATACTCGAGGTTCTTCTCCGCGATGATGTTCACGGTCTTATGTTCGGGTTCGGCGGGAGCCTCCGGAGCATCTGCCTCTGTCCTGCGCGGCGGGATCAGTTCGGTAACGCCCCTGATTGCGGAGATAAACCCTTTCTCAAATGAGCCGCCGAGAAAACCCGAGGCATCTATGGGGATTATCGGGATGTTGTATTCCGCGGAGGCATTCTTGCAGACCGTCTCAATGTCATCCCCGATTGTATCGCTGATACAGGTTCCGATTACGAATATTGCTCTGTATCTGCCGTCGGTGACCGTCTCACGTATTGTCTCTTTGAGCCGCTCTTCGCCGCCGAAGATAATCTCCTCTTCGCTCATGTCGCTCGTGAAGATCTCGGGGATGTCGTAGCATTCGTTATAGAGCATTGCCGACTGTATCATCGACGCCGACTGGTGCGCGCAGCCTGCCGGACCGTGAACTATCGTAGCCGCGTCAGTGACAAAAGAGGTTACGGTGAGTGCCCCGATTACCGTGCAGCCTTCAAGCCTTGATATGTTTTTGTGCGAGTTCTTCGAGTTCATCCATCGTGAGCGGCGTCGGTTTCTTAGAGACGTCGGGACTGTTCTGCATTATCCTGTCGGCGATTGTTCGGTAGATTCCCGCTTGTTCGGATTCGGGAGCATATTCGAGGACGGTCTTCTTGTTTACCTCGGCGACGCGGACGATCTGACTTCGCGGTATGAATCCTATCAGTTGCGAGTTTATCTTCTGCGCGAATTCGCTGACGAGTTCGAGTTCGCCTTCGATGTTCTGAGAGTTGCAGATAACTCCTCCGAGCGAGCAGAAATTTCTGGAGCGGTTTGACAGCCGCGCTATTGCCTTGCTGATGTTGTTTGCGGCATAAAGTGCCATGAAGTCCCCCGATGTTACCAGATAGACCTCGCGTGCGTATCCTTCGCGCATTGGCATTGCAAAGCCGCCGCAGACCACGTCCCCGAGGACGTCGTAGACGATGACGTCGCCGTAGAGTGCGTCGAGTTTTTCAAGGAGCTGAAATGTTGCTATGATTCCCCTGCCGGCGCATCCCACACCGGGTTCGGGTCCCCCCGCTTCCACGCATCGGATATTGTTGTATCCGGCGAAGACTATCTCGTCGGCGTTTATTTCTTCCCCCTTATCGCGTATTGTGTCAAGGACGGTAGGTATCCATCTGCCGCCCATGAGCATGCGTGTGCTGTCGTGTTTGGGGTCGCAGCCTATCTGCATTATGCTGAGGTTCTTCTCGGATAATGCTGCGGAGAGGTTGGCGGAGGTTGTCGATTTGCCTATGCCGCCTTTTCCGTAGAGTGCTATCTGCTTCATCTGTTTTATATTTTGGTTTTGAGGGGTGATAAGGAGTGCGGGGTGATGGAGAGAAGGGAAGATGCAACGGATTCAGGCACGTGATTCCCACCGACAGGCGTGTCCCGTTTGTTTTGGCGCATTATTTCGGAAATTATTCTTTTCGGAAATCATTCTCATGATGCCCATGCCCGTAATACATTTACCACAATACACTGTTTAAACAGGACGCATTTTTCATGGATACGACGGGCATTTTCTCTAAAAATATAGCAATAATAATCCTGCCATCACATACTTTTTTAACCCCACACCTAACAAAATATATAACAGAGATGTCTGAGACAATACTTGTAACGGGTGCGGACGGATTCATAGGCAGCCACCTGACCGAACTGCTTGCACAAAATCCCGATAACAAAGTCCGTGCCTTCGTATATTATAACTCTTTTAACTCATGGGGCTGGATAGATACGCTCCCCAAAGAAATCAAAGACAGACTGGAGATTTTTGCCGGAGATATCCGCGACCCTAACGGAGTTCGCGAAGCGATGAAAGGAGTCGACACCGTATACCACCTCGCGGCGCTCATCGCAATTCCTTTCAGCTATCATTCTCCGGATTCCTATGTGGATACCAATATCAAAGGAACTCTAAACATCCTTCAGGCGGCTCGCGATCTGCACACAAGCCGCGTCCTCGTCACATCCACATCGGAAGTCTACGGAACTGCGCAGTATGTCCCTATCGATGAAAAACACCCCTATCAGGGTCAATCTCCGTATTCCGCCACAAAAATTGGTGCGGACAGACTTGCCGAGAGTTTTTACCGCTCCTTCGATCTTCCCGTATCCATTGTGCGTCCTTTCAACACCTTCGGACCGCGTCAATCCGCACGTGCCGTAATACCTACGATAATCACGCAGCTTCTTTCGGGGTATAAGGAAATCAAACTCGGATCGCTGACTCCGACGAGAGATTACACTTTTGTAAAAGACACGGTTCGAGGATTCGAAAGTATTGCAAAATGCGACGCGGCAATAGGTCAGGAGATAAATATCGCATCGCAGTTCGAGGTCTCCATAGGCGATCTGGCAAATGAACTCATAAGTCAGATCAATCCCGAGGCTAAGATTGTCTGCGACGAAGACCGTATCAGACCCGAGAAGAGCGAGGTCAACAGACTCTTCGGTTGCAACGAGAAGATTAGAAGGCTTACCGGATGGAAACCCGAATATACTCTCGAAAAAGGTCTTTCCGAGACCGTTGACTGGATAAAAGACAACTTAAGCGCTTACAAAGCCGACATTTACAATCTCTGAGGCAGTTATGCAAAAATTCATACCCCTATCCGTTCCCAATCTAAAAGGGAACGAGAAAAAATATGTCGATGATGCCATAACTCAGGAATGGGTCTCAACCGGCGGCGCCTATATCACACAGATGGAAAAAGCAGTCGCGGAGTATGTTCATACTCCGGATGCGGTGGCCTGCCAGTCGGGAACCGCGGCGCTTCACCTTTCATTAATCTGTTGCGGAGTAAACGCGGGCGACGAAGTAATAGTCCCCACCCTTACCTTTGTTGCGGCAGTCAACCCCGTAAAATACGTGAATGCCGAGCCCGTATTCATGGACTGCGACGATACGCTCTGCATGGACATGGATAAACTCGAACGTTTCTGCCTCGAAGAATGCGAAATGCGCGCGGGAAAACTTGTCGACAAAGCTAACGGCAGGCACGTATCTGCCGTCATCGTCGTCCATGTCTTCGGAAACATCGCGAACATGGAAAAACTCATGGATATTAAGAAGCGCTTCGGATTCAAGGTAATAGAGGATGCAACTGAAGCGTTTGGAAGTTACTTCAAGACAGGCGTCTTTGCGGGGAAGTTTGCGGGAACAATCGGCGATGTCGGCGCGCTGTCTTTTAACGGCAACAAGATTGTGACCACCGGCGGCGGGGGTATGCTGATATCGCAGGATGCAAAAATTCTCGATAAAGCACGTTACCTCTCGACACAGGCGAAAGACGATGCCGTATACTTCCTGCACAATGAAATCGGATACAACTATCGCATGACAAATCTTCAGGCGGCGGTGGGCGTTGCCCAAATTGAACGCATTGAGGAGTTTGTCGCAATCAAGAACACAAATTATGATAATTACGTAAAAAACGGAGTTAAACTGTACCCCTTCCGCGACGATATCAGATCGAACCGCTGGTTCTACAGTTATCTTACGGACAGGCGCGACGATCTGATAAAATATCTGGGAGATAACAATATACAGTCCAGACCGATATGGCATCTGATTCACGATCTGCCGCCTTACAAAAACTCGCGGGCATATCGTATAGAAAAGGCGCAATACTTCTGGAAGCGCGTTGTCAACATTCCGTGCAGCACGAATCTCACGGCGGATGACGTGAACACGGTCTCGGAAACAATCATTAGGTTCAATGAAACAGCAAAGGTATGACAATGACGGATATAGGTAAATTTTTGATCACGCCGAACGCGACGGTGCTGGATGCAATGTCCGCAATAGATACGAATGCCAAGGGTATTGCCTTCGTCTGCAGTGACAAAAAGATTACGGCAGTTATTACGGACGGAGATATCCGCAGATACATCATCGGCGGCGGTGATCTCTCGCGTAATGTGACGGAGATCGCAAATAAAAATTTCAAATATCTGACCGAGAACGACACTGTTGATTCCGATGTGATTGCCAAGATAAAATCGGATTATAAGGCAATCCCCGTTCTTGACGCCGACGGCAAAATACTGTCTATTGTATTTGCAGACGAAACCGCTTCCCTTCCTCACCGCAAGCTGGATATTCCCGTAGTCATAATGGCGGGAGGCAAAGGAACCCGCCTGTATCCGTATACGAAAGTACTCCCTAAACCTCTGATTCCGATAGGGGATGTGCCGATTACTATGCACATAATGCAGCATTTCGAGAGATTCGGCTGCACGCAGTTTACTCTTGTCGTCAATCACCAAAAGGAACTGATAAAGGCATATTTCTCGGATCCGGAGATTCCGTATACTATTGATTTTGCCGAGGAAAACACACCTCTCGGAACCGCCGGCGGTCTGAAACTCCTCGACGGCAAGATTAACGGCACTTTCTTTATGACCAATTGCGATATCCTCGTCGATGCGGATTACGATAAGATCTATGAATATCACAGGAAATCCGGCAACCTGATAACCATGGTCTGCGCGGTCAAGAAGATAACCATACCTTACGGAACCGTAACCATGAACGAATCGGGGCATATCGAGAGTATGGTCGAGAAGCCCGAGGTATCTTATCTGGTGAACACCGGATACTATGTGGTCGAATCCGAGGTACTTTCAGAGATTCCTAAAGGCACTTTTATTCATATGACCGATGTCGTGCAGAAATGCATGGATGAAGGAAAGCCCGTGGGAGTCTTCCCTATAAGCGAAAATCAGTGGTCGGATATGGGACAGATCGATGAGATGGAGAAGATGAAAGAGAAAATGGTCGGCGGCAATGGCGGATATTGAACATAATGAACGGAAGTATCCCAAACTTGTTCTCGTAGGCGGCGGGGGACACTGCAGATCGGTATTATCATCGATTGACCGCAGTAAATACGCCGATATTGTTATTGTCGATTCTCAGGAGAATATAGGAAAGAGAGTAGACGGCATTTTGATCGCCGGAACCGATGATGATCTTGTAAAACTTCATGATGAGGGATATTGCGAGGCATTCATTACGATCGGATCCGTATCAAGCAGTCCTAAGAGGCACGGAATATATGAATCCTTGAAGAAGATTGGATTTTCGTTTCCGTCTGTCATAGATCCGTCTGTTGTAATCGCAGATTCTGCAGTGATCGAAGAAGGTGTTTTTGTAGGGAAAAATGCGGTAATCAATGCGGGATCGCGGATAGGTAAATTCTCGATAATAAATACGGGCGCAATAGCGGATCATGACTGCATTATCGGATCTTTTGTCCATTTGTCTCCGGGAGTTGTCCTGTCCGGGGCTGTTACCGTGGGTGAGAACACCCATATAGGAACGGGTTCCTGTGTGAAACAATGCGTCAAAATCGGTGAGAAAAGCACAATCGGCATGGGCAGTGTTGTAATAACGGATATCCCGTCAAATTGCGTTGCATACGGCATTCCGTGTCGTGTAAAGGAGATATTATGAGTCATACATTCGTCATCGCCGAGGTCGGCGTCAATCATAACGGCTCTGTCGATATCGCAAAGAAAATGATAGACACGGCAAAAGCATGCGGTGTTGACGCCGTTAAATTCCAGACCTTCGTATCCGAAAATTTAGTCTCGCGGTTTGCAGAGAAAGCCGAATATCAGAAAGAAACGACAGGAAAGGACGAGAGTCAGCTTGCCATGATCAAAAAACTGGAGTTGTCTTACGATGATTTCAGAGATTTGAAGAGTTATGCGAAATCCGTGGGTCTCGAGTTCATGTCCACGCCTTTTGATCACGAAAGTATCGATTTTCTTGCCGAACTCGGTATGGATATCTTCAAGATCCCGTCGGGCGAGATCACGAATCTGCCGTATCTGATGAAGATTGCCGAATTAAAGCGCAGAGTTGTCCTTTCCACCGGCATGAGCACTTTGCCCGAGATTAAAGAGGCAATCGATATTCTGAAAAAATACGGGGCTGCCGATATAACACTGCTTCACTGCAATACGGCATATCCGACACCATACAGGGATGTCAACCTCAACGCGATGAAAACGCTCCGCGATTCTTTCGGATTGCCCGTAGGATACTCAGATCACACAAAAGGTATCGAGGTGCCGATAGCGGCAGCGGCGCTCGGAGCGGTCGTAATAGAGAAGCATTTCACTCTCGACAGAAACATGGAAGGTCCCGATCACAAAGCAAGCCTCGAACCCGATGAGCTTAAACAGATGGTGACTTCGATAAGAAACATAGAGGATGCACTCGGCAGCTACGAGAAGAGGCTCACGGAATCAGAAACAGGTAACCGTGACATTGCCAGAAAAAGCATTGTAGCCAAGTGCGATATCAAAGCAGGAGCAATCTTATCTGAGGATAACATAACCGTAAAACGACCCGGAAACGGAATATCGCCCATGAAGTGGTTTGAGGTTCTCGGGAAGAAGGCGCCCCGCGATTTCGAATACGATGAGTTGATTGAATTATGACAAAGACAATCGGAATCGTAACGGCGACAAGGGCAGAATGGGGTCTGCTTAGACCGCTCGCAAAGCTGATTTGGGACGATCCCAAATTTAATCTGTTTCTCGCGGCAACGGGCACACATTTTCTCAGGGAGTTCGGCGAAACATACAAAGAGATCGTTGCCGACGGATTCACGATAGATGCACGTGTGGACATTATTCGTTCGGAGATAAAAAGTCCTGCAGACGTCAGCAATACAATGGCTAACGCCGTATCGGGTTTTGCGGATCTGTTCTCGAAGCATCGTATAGATCTGTTGATCCTCCTAGGGGATCGCTATGAAACTCTTGCCGTCGCAATTGCGGCGATGAACGCAAAGATTCCAATTGCCCATCTTCACGGCGGAGAACTTACGGAAGGGGCAATAGATGACTCTATCCGCCACGCAATAACGAAACTCTCCTACCTTCATTTCACGAGCTGCGAGGCATACCACCGGCGTGTTATACAACTCGGTGAACAGCCGCAACGTGTATACAATGTCGGTGCTATCGGAATCGACAATATTCGGCAGATGAAACTGTTATCGATAGAAGAACTTTCATCCGCTATCGGTTTCGATGTTTCCGATTCAAAGTATGCGGTGGTAACGTATCATCCCGAGACCTTGAATGGCAACGTAAAATATCAATGCGAGCAGCTCTTAGAGGCATTATCCGCATTTCCGGAGATGAAATTCATAATCACCAAATCCAATGCGGATGAAGGGGGCCTTATCATCAACGAGATGGTTGACGATTATGCAAAAGATCATGCAAACGTCCTTGCCGTCTCATCTCTCGGCAATCTGAAGTATCTGAGCGCGCTTAAGCACGCATCCGCGGTTATCGGGAATTCATCAAGCGGCATTGCGGAAGCGCCGTATTTTAAGATCCCGACCGTGAACATCGGCGTTCGTCAGAGGGGCAGGATACAGGCTGAGTCTATTATTAATTGCAATGCGGTTGCATCCGAGATTGCCGGCGCAATTAAGAAGGCTATGTCGGATGAATTTGCGAGGATTGCTGCGAAGTCGGTGTATCCTTACGGCGACGGGCATGCATCTGAGAAGATTGTGGCGGCGTTGCACGAGTGGCTGGATAACGAGAGGATTGATTTGAAGAAAAAATTTTATGATCTGTGATAATATGAAAAACATTGCGATAATTCCCGCAAGAAGCGGTTCAAAAGGTCTTAAAGACAAAAACATCAAATTGCTGAACGGAAAACCGTTACTGGCTTATTCCGTTGAAGCGGCACTCGAATCTAAGATATTTGATGAGGTTATGGTCTCAACGGATTCCGAGAAGTATGCTGCGATTGCAAGAGATTACGGTGCAAACGTTCCTTTCCTGAGATCCGCTGAACTGTCGTCGGATACGGCATCATCAAAAGACGTCATTCTGGATGTATTAAATCGATATGAAGCGTCCGGAAAGATATTTGACACTTTTTGTCTGCTTCAACCGACATCGCCGTTGAGAACGGCATCTGATATCATCAAAGCCTATGAATATTTTTCCGAAAAAGATGCTTTGGCTGTTGTGGGTGTAACCGAAGCGGATCATTCGCCGTTGATTTACGGAACGCTTCCCGAAGATCGTTCCATGGTAGGGTTCATCAAGGATGGGATAAAAGATAAACCAAGGCAGGCTTTGGAAACATATTACAGAATTAATGGAGCGATGTATATAGCATCGGTCGAGTATTATCGTGAATTCTGTGATTTCTACAAAGATCGGTGTTATGCTTATGTAATGGGGAGAGAGGTGTCAGTGGATATTGATTCGGAATTGGACTTTGAATTGGCTAGTGTAATTTACAATAAAAAAGACCACAATGGCCAATACAATAATTATATATATTA
>Ga0265298_10001464_pt1 | contig 34968 bp, 29 predicted proteins | sample AusTroGonzalo_MG_3_FD_193486 | JGI IMG/M metagenome (GOLD analysis project Ga0265298, IMG submission 193486) | Bovine rumen microbial communities from tropical cattle in Woodstock, Queensland, Australia - Gonzalo_01 | ecosystem: Host-associated > Mammals > Digestive system > Stomach > Rumen ...
TGGGTAATAAAAACAAACAGTTAACAGAAATATCAATTTCGGTTAACTGTTTATAAATCTAAAGATTTTGGTTTTGGGCAGTTGGAGCTTTGTCTGTCTGATTAATCGAAAGTAAACAGATCAAATAAAGCTCTTGAATCGTCGTCCTCAGTTGTGAATTCGAAGTAGACAGCATGCTTGCCGGTAACTGTTTTTGTAAGATCCAAAGCAAGTTCCGTGGCATCCGCATCAGCCTTCTTTGTTGCGATAACTTCGCCGTCGTATGTGTTGAGTCTGATGCTGACGGTAAATCCTGCCGGGATGTCGCCCTTAAGAGTTGCCTTATTAGCGCCGGTCTCGCCGAAGTTGATGTACTTGAAGCCGATCGTTGCGCCGCTCTGGATATCGACTACGGGTGAAGACTCGCCCTCGTAAACGGGCTGGACGTGTGCAACTCTTACGCCTTCGTTGGTACCTTCTGCGTTGCCCTGGTACATGGGCTGTCCCTTACCGTCGTACATATGGCATGTATAACCTGCTGAGATGAGGGAGAATGCATCAAGGCCATTAAGATTGAAGCCCTGGGATGTGCAGTCAACTACGTCAGAACTTACGGGTTCGCCGTTCTCATACCTGATCTTGCCGATGAAGATCTGTCCGTTCTTATCAAGTGCAACATCAACGGGTTCTACCATTGCCTGGCGGGAATACTCGTTGCAGCCTGTCTGTCTGTGATAGAAGATGTACCACTGGTCCTTGACCTTCATGAGTGAGCCGTGGTTGTTACCCCACTGGTATGTCATGATGCCGTTGCCGTCAGGTCCAGTGATGACCTCACCGCCGTTGAAACTGATGTCTCCGCCCATCTTGTAGTCGCCAAGAGGGGAGTCACTCCACTTATAAGACAGGAAACCGTTGCAGCTTCCGAATACGCCCAGATCAGGTCTGTTGTATTCATATCTCTTTGAGTAAACGAAGACATACTTGCCGTTGATCTTACGCGGGCTGGATGCTTCGAAGAAACCGTCCGTCGGGATTACGTGACCGTCGTCTTCCTTTATCCAGAAGGGCTTGGAATGGCCGATGATGTGACGTCTGACGGTTTCCTTCTTGATGGTTGCCATGTCTTCGTTGAGCTCAGCTGCGTGGCATTCGCAGAAGCCCCAGAATGCATAGACCTTACCGTCATCATCTACGAGAATGCCGGGGTCGAATCCGAGTTCTGTCTTGACGGGATTCTCAAACGGTCCCCATGGGCACTTGGATGTTACGAGCATGATCGAAGATCCGCGGTTCTCAGCTGCATACATATAGAATGTATCGCCCTTCTGAACAACGTCGGGTGCATAGAGGTCACCGCCGTCAGATGCCGTGTAGCAGATGCCGTGGCATGTCCAGTTTGTCGGATCGTCTACCGGTGCTGACCATACGACGTAGTCGGGTCCGCAGTAATCTGTCTTCTTTGTGTCGTGGGAACCGTAGAGGTAGATCCTTGTCTCACCGTTATATGTGAAAACACGGGGCTCACCGTCCGGAACGTGCTCCCATAAAGGCATGTAGGGGTTTGCGCCTCTTACCATCTTCTTGTCGCTCATATGCTTTACCTCACTTATGTTATTTGCCGCTCATGCGAGAACGGCTTCGGAAATATACGTCATTACTATACTTGCTAAGTTTATCAGAAAAAGGATTGCCGTAACTTTCAAATGTGTGCGCTTTTCTTTGTATATAGTGGCAATAAATTCCCTTACGAAAGCATTGATCCAGAAGTAGCTCTTCGTCCTGCTGCCGATGCCTTCGGCCTTGATTCCGAGCTGTTCTGCGAGCATTCCTGATCGGAATACATGGTAGTTGTTGGTTGCGAATGCTATCTTGAAATCATCTGAACCGTGGTGTTCGCGGATCTTGGCGATCGAATATTTGAAGTTCTCTTCCGTATTTCTGGATTCAGTCTCTGCGATTATGTGGTCTTCCTTGATTCCGAACTTCATGAGGTAGCGCTTGATCGCTTCGCCTTCTGAGATAGTCTCGTCAGAACCCTTACCGCCCGATGGTACGAAGATTATGTCCTTGCCGGTCGCATCTTTCTGAAGCTTTGCGAAAACAACGGCTCTGTTGGCTCTCGACTGCAAAAGCTTTGTGAGCTTGCCGTTCTTACGGACCTGACAGCCGAGGATGAGGATATAGTCCTTGTCGAATTTCGGGATGTGGACGGCGGTCATGATGCCGTTGATAATGGTTCCCAGAAGGATGCACTCAAGGTAGGTAACGATCGATGAGACCATGTTCTCGACAAACATCTCGACAAAACGGCCGATGCCTTTCTCGTAGTGAACGTCAATGACAGTGGATCTCTGGAACAGATTGCCGATGATATAAGGAAGGATCGCGCCGATACCGATACACAGTCCGAGCAGGAAGGCCAGCATGTTCTTCCATGTCCTGCCCTCTCTTCTAATGAGCTTGATGTTGCTTATGGTCACGGAAATGGTGACCAGAATGACTACCGGCAATGTGAATAAAACGAATGTCTGAGTCGACCCCATCGCCCTGTATAATGCCCCGCTGATGCCGTCATTATTATAAAGTGAAGGGATCATGGAGACTGCGAAGAACACCGAGAAGATGACAAGACCGAGATAAAGCACGTTGTCGTAGCTGTAGAGATTCGTCTTGATGAGCTTGCGGCATGTATGGATGAAATAGGCAGCCAGTAGCAGGAAATAGACCAGTATGGCAAATATAAGTATTTCCGAACCCGTGCAGTCGCCGAAATATCTGTTGTTCGTGATTACACCGTTTGAATGAACATAGAGAACATCAAGACCGGAATATTCCTCAGTCTGGATCACCAGATATAATCTTCCGGTGGAGACGGATCTGAGAACAACGGATATGCCGTCTTCCGTGAAGTACCAGTCGACCACCTCTGCTGAACCGATGGAATCCTCATCAATATATACGTCCGTAACGCCTGAATCAGCTTTGAAATCAGACCGCACGAAAGTATATTCCTTGCCGACGACCGTCAGAAAAATATACCCCCCGATAATTATCAGAATGGCAAGGAGAAGGAAAAAATATTTCTTAATAAAATTTATAACCATCAACTCCATAGTATAGCCTTTATAACCCGAAGATGATAGGGAGTTAGCCTTGACTATTGACAGGTTAGCAAAGGCTAACTATAATGTGGTCGAAAGTTGGTGAGGGGCAATGAAAGAATCGGATAATTCAGAGTTGAATTTAGGCGGACTTAAGGCCGGTGAGAGCTGCGTTGTCAGGTCTGTCGGCGGCGAAGGTGCGTTAAGACAGCACTTCCTGGATATGGGTATCATTCCGGGTGCCGAGATCACTATCGTTAAGTTTGCTCCGATGGGCGACCCCGTTGAGGTCAGGATCCACGGCTACGAGCTGTCTTTGAGACTGGATGATGCCAATCAGATCTCGGTTTCCAAGATTGATAAAAAGGCAGAATCAGAAGAGCCCAAAAAGCGTAAGGAAAAGGTTGCTCACCCCAATCTCGGTGAGCCGGGTGTCCACCACGATAAAAAGACTGAGAATCCTCTGCCTGATGACCATGTGCTTTCTTTCGCGCTGGTAGGCAACCAGAACAGCGGAAAGACAACGTTATTCAACCGTCTGACGGGATCCAACCAGCATGTCGGTAACTTCCCGGGCGTTACAGTTGACCGCAAGGACGGTGCCATCATCGGTCATCCGAACACCGTAATCACGGACCTGCCGGGCATCTATTCGATGTCCCCTTATTCAAAAGAGGAGATCGTATCACGTGACTTCGTTCTCGATAACAAGCCCGATGCGATAATCAACATCGTTGATTCCACCAATATTGAACGTAATCTGTATCTTACGATGCAGCTGCTTGAGACTGACAGACCTGTTGTTGTTGCCCTTAACATGATGGACGAACTGACAGGTAACGGCGGTTCCATCGACATCAACCACATGGAGCAGATCCTGGGTGTTCCCGTCGTTCCGATCAGCGCTGCAAAGAACCAGGGCATCGACGAGCTCATATCACATGCGCTCCACATCGCTAAATACTGCGAGAAGCCCCTTGAGCAGGACTTCTGCCCTGAAGGCAGCCCGATACATGCTTCCATCCATGCAGTCGAGCACATCGTTGATGACAATGCGGAGAGGTGCGGCCTGCCACTGAGATTTGCCGCATGCAAAGCCCTGGAAGGCGACCCGCTTATCCTTGAAAAGCTCCAGTTGGACGACAACGAGAAAGATCTTTTGGAGCACATCAGGGTAAAGCTTGAGCAGCAGTCAGGCCTGGATCCTTCCGCTGCCGTAGCAGACATGAGATTTTCCTACATCATGCAGCTCTGCGAGAAGACGGTCACAAAACCCAAGTTGAATAAGGAACGCGCCAGAAGCGAGAAGATCGACCGCGTGCTCACGGGCAGATTTACCGCGATCCCGCTGTTTATAGTCATAATGGGACTGGTATTCTTCCTGACGTTTAACGTCATCGGAGCGGGTCTCCAGACACTTTTGGAGCTTGGCATTGAGACGCTGACCGAAGTAACGGACCAGGCCCTCACGAATGCCAACGTCAATGAAGTTATACACAGTTTAATAATCGACGGTATTTTCGAAGGTGTCGGAAGCGTCTTAAGCTTCCTGCCGATCGTCGTAGTAATGTTCTTCTTCCTCTCGCTCCTGGAAGACAGCGGATACATCGCCCGTATCGCATTCTTCATGGACAAGATCCTCCGTAAGATCGGTCTGTCCGGAAGATCCATCGTTCCGCTTCTCATCGGATTCGGATGCACGGTCCCCGCGGTAATGTCGACGAGAACGCTTCCGTCTGACAGAGACCGTAAGATGACGGTCATCCTCACTCCGTTCATGAGCTGCACGGCAAAGCTCCCCATTTATGCGTTCTTCGTCGGTGCATTCTTCCCGCAGTATGGCGGCCTCATTATGATCGGACTCTATGTTTTGAGCATTATCGTAGGAATCCTTGTTGCGTTCGCTTATAAGAAGTTTCTATTCAAGGGTGAAGCTGCACCTTTCGTAATGGAGCTGCCTAACTACCGTCTGCCCTCACTGAGAAGCACATTGCAGCTCATGTGGGAAAAGGCAAAGGACTTCCTGCAGAAGGCTTTCTCCGTAATCCTCATCGCAACGGTTGTTGTCTGGGCGCTTCAGAGCTTCGATACGAGATTCAACCTCGTATCAGATTCTTCAACATCAATAATGGCCATGATCTCAGGCTTCATCGCACCCGTCATGCAGCCTCTGGGTCTTGGCGACTGGCGTATCGTTACATCGCTCATCAGCGGATTCATGGCCAAGGAGAGCGTCGTTTCAGTTCTCGAAGTCCTCTTTGGCGCTGAAGGCGGAATCACGGCGGCATTGGGTGTCATCGAAGCAGGAACGCTCCTTATCTTCAGCCTTCTTTATACTCCCTGCGTTGCGGCTATCGCATCCGTTAAGCGTGAGCTCGGCTGGAAGTGGGCAGTAGCAGTAGTCCTCTGGCAGTGCATCCTCGCATGGATCGTAAGCCTTTTGTTCAGGCTTGTCCTTCTGGCTGTTACGGGAGGTATGGTATGAGCCCTGTGGATATCGTTCTCATAGTTGTTCTGGCCGCCGTTCTGGCGGGCGCCGTTATCCTTACAATCAGCCGCAAGAAAAATGGATCTTCCTGCTGCGGCGACTGCGCAAAGTGCGCCGGGTGCAAAAGAAAATAACCCAATAGAAAAGCTATCCCTTTCGAGATGGCTTTATATTTTTAGGAAATCTTTTCGCTTGTTTTTCCCTGCATCAGTTCAGCCGTGAGCGAGGATGTCGTTGCCTTGTGCTGAATCGGCTTCCAACCCGGATTTACGAACATTGCGGTAAATGCGATCGGGATGTATGTCAGCATGAATACAGGGAATGAGAATGCTGAGAATATCTTTCGCGACGGGCGCGCATGAATGTTCTTCCATTCGGTGATCAGGGTGATCGAACCAAGCACGAAGAGCAGGGCGCATGCATTGAATATTGTCTCGAACATTGAATACAGTGCGATCGTTACGTCTCCGCCCGCGATGGCACCGATGATGCCGTAAGCGAGATTGCATGAGATCGAGAGTGCGGTGAGCAGGAATGCCGGCATGATGTTCATTGCCATGTCGAAAGCAGAGAAGTTACCGCGGAAGATCTCAGATACGAGATCCTTGCCATAGTGTCTGAATACCTGGATGTAACCTCTTGCCCAGCGCATACGCTGTGTAATTGACTGCTTCAGTGATGTGGGCTGCTCGTCGTAGAAGACTGCCGTTCTGCAGAAAGCGATCTTGCGGCCCTTGCATACGCGGTTGATCGTAAACTCGATATCTTCGGTAAGAAGGTGGAACGGCCAGCCGCCGATGTCCTTGAGGACGCTGTTTGAGAAGAAGAATCCAGTTCCGGAGATGGCTGCGGAAGCGCCGATCTTGTATCTGGCATAGTTGAGATACATCGTTTCTCTTAAGAACCACAGGCCGTAGCCGGAGCTGATCCAGTTATCGCCGTAATTCTTGATGTTGCGGTAAGAAGTGATGGCTTCGTTTCCTTCGAGGTGGCACTTGTGCATTTCTTCGATGTAATTGGGTGCGAGAATGTTGTCCGCATCGAAAACGAAGAAGCCGTCAAATCCTTCGGGATAATCTCTCTGGATGTTCTTGATGAGTGCTTCCATCGCGTAACCCTTGCCGATCTGGGTTGTTGATGTACGGGTGTAAGCAACTGCGCCGTGTCTTATTGCCTCGCCGTATGTATCGTCCGTGCAGTTGTCTGCCATGACGAAAGCCGTAACGTCACCCTTGTATGTCTGGCTGTTGATGCTGTTTAAAAGCTGGCCGATGACCTGTTCTTCGTTACGGGCGCTGATGAGTACCGCGTAATGCTTAAGGTGTTCTTCCGGCTGGACAGCAGAAGCTTTCTTCTTTTTGTCCTTGTGCTGCATCCAAAGCGATATCGGAACGTATACGAACTGATATGTGTAGCACAGAGCGAAAATGACAGTGATTATGAAGTTAATGATTCTGATAGTTTCCATAAGTTATCCTCTCTATGCGCACTATTATTGCAATCATCTAATTAAGAAGGTAGTTTCAGATTCTTAAGATTCCCTTAAGAAAGTGTGGCATTTTGAAATCATGCGGTCTTTTACTGCCAAAAGTATAGAAAACGCCGTTGATTCACTCCATTTAATCGGCTTACGAAACCCTTACACCTTTGTCACATTTTGTATCTGTTACACGCGGGACTATAATATATTGCGTAACTTAAGGGCTTTCAGACGGATAAGGGAGCAAAAAATGGCTTTTAAGATAGTTCGTAACGACATAACAAAGATAACGGCAGATGCCATAGTCAACACCGCAAATCCCGTGCCTACATACATGTCCGGAACGGACAGCGCCATTTACATGGCGGCAGGCGCGGACAGGCTCCTCGAAGAGCGCAGGAAGATAGGCGTGATAGAAGACGGAGACGTTGCGGTTACGCCCGCGTTTGACCTTCCCGCAAAATATATCTTCCACACCGTAGGACCCGTCTGGCAAGGCGGTGATCACGGCGAGACGGACATCGAGAGAAAGTGTTACGAGAACTGTCTTAACAAGGCGGTTGAGTTAGGTCTGGAGAGCATTGCATTTACGCTTATTTCAACGGGCATAAACGGTTTTCCGAAGGCTGAAGCGCTTAAGATCGCGACATCTGTATTCAGCAGTTTCCTTGCTGATCACGAACTTGACATAACGCTTGCCGTTTTCGACAGTGAATCATTCAGATTATCGGGCAGGATCTTCGCAGGTGTCAGCCAGTATATCGACGAGCATTACGTAGAAGCAAAGATCGATGAAGAGTATGGCTGTGAAGCAGCGGAACCCTGCATGGAAGATTCGGAAGCTCCAAACAGTCCGCGCAGTCACGGAAGAAACAGAAGAGAGCGCGGCAAGGGATTTTTCCTCAACAGGATCCGACTTGATGAATGCAAATCGGCACCGGCTCCCCGTGAAGATCTCATGGTCGGGGCAGCAGCTTCTGCCCCTATGCAGAGATCTCTTGATGACGTGGTAAAGAATCTCTCTGAGACATGGTCTGAGAGTTTACTCCGTCTGATCCGTGAGAAAGGCTATGAAGAGACTGAAGTTTACAAGCGTGCAAATGTTGACAGGAAACTGTTCTCGAAGATCAGGAACGACAGGGACTATCAGCCAAAAAAGACTACCGCAATGGCTTTCGCGATTGCATTAAGACTCAATTTTGACGAGACAAAGGACTTCCTGGGGCGTGCCGGATATGCTTTCTCACCGTCGAGCCTGTTTGATACGATCGTCAGGTACTGCATAGAGAACGAAGAATACAATTTCATGGATATCAATGAGGTCCTTTTCGATTACGACCAGCCTCTTTTGGGATGATTTAAAAAAATTTTCGGAAAAAGTGAAACCATTTGCGCCTGAACTGCACTTATATAGGTGAACGGCCGTTCAGAATAATGATTTTGAGGTGAAACGAGTGAACGAAGCGAAGGCGCTGGCTTTACTTAAAAAAGGTGACGAGGAAGCACTTGAGTGGTTCATCGACAAGTACAGCAACTATGTCGGAACCGTCGTAAGCAGCATCCTGCAGGGCTCCATGACTCATGAAGACATAGAGGAAGTTACATCTGATGTATTTGTAACTTTATGGCAGTCTGCGGAAAAACTGTATCCCCTGAACCTTAAAGGTTACTTGAGCCGCGTGGCACGAAGCCTTTCCATGCAGAAATTGCGGGACAAGGCAACCGAACTCCCTTTGGACGAGGACATTCTTATCTTAGATGACGATTCTGAATTTGACAGACTGGCCAAGGAAGACCAGGACGAGATGGTGCGCAAGGCAGTATATGCAATGCCCCAGCCGGACAAAGAGATCTTCCTCAGGTTTTATTACTACTGTCAGAGCGTGTCGGTAATATCACAACAAATGCAGATGAATCCGTCCACGATCAAGACCAAACTAAGGCGCGGACGCGAGAGACTCCGTTTGATCCTCAGCAACAATACGAAAGGAGACGATCTGAATGAAAGTACATATTCATGAACTAATGGACAATATCGAAGATTCTTCAGTAAACATTGAAGAACAGAACGTCGTCTCCTCTGAAAGGATAAAGGAGTTGACTAAAATGAAAATTCAGAACGCAGGATATACAAAGAAGAGATCCAAAAAGGGATTGGTAACGATCGGCATTGCAGTCGCAGTAGTAGCTGCTTTGGGAACTACCGCTTTTGCTGTGTTTAATGGCGGACTCGGAGGATTATCCTTCGGAAAGAGATCCCTGGCAGAAGAGATCGAAGCAGATACAGGTGTTTCAATCCCTGAAGAGGTTATGGCTACAATGCCCGAACAGGAGTTCATTTCCTTACAGGGATACCCCGACTCACCCGAATATCAGGCAACTGCGGAGTGGCTGGCATTTGAATCAGGTTACGACCGTGACTGCAAGATCCTGGACGAACATGACGCGGAAATCCGACGCACGGGCGTAGATCCGTTTGAAGAGTACAACTGCTACCTCGTATGGTCACAGGAGATGGTCGATAAGATCAATGAGATCACGGCAAAGTATGACCTTAAGCTCCATACAAACATAACGGACTGCGACGAGAAGATCGTCAATGAAATGTGCGGCGAAGTATTTTCGGACGGATTTACCGGTGCAGGATACATGTACGAAGACGGAACTTTTAATCTGGACTCAGAGTTTAACGGCATATACTTCCAGATTGGAAGATGCATGAGAGGTTATTTCGACACCACATATCTCAATGTCGGAAACGCAAGTAACTATGAAGAGTATGAATATACGACAAAGAGCGGGATTACGGTAACCATCTCACACGGTAAAGGCGGCATGGGCATGGACAAATGGATCGTCACCGCAAACTTAAAAGACAGCTTTGTTTCATTGAATACATTTCCTTTCGATTACGATGGCAATCTCAAGGAATATACGAAGGCAGACATTGAAGCTCTGGTAGACAGCATTGATTTTACAAGGCTCTGACACCCTTTGAGTGCTTCAGATACAGGGGTAAGAGGAATAGGAGTCCCGCATGCAAATGCGGGGCTTATTCTTTGCCCCGAAAATGTCGCTTCGCAGGCGACCAGAAGACCCTTAAATCCCAATATACTGAAGCCACGATCAAACAATTGCTGACGGAATAACAGCATAAAGAAAGTGAGGACGTGAAAATGAAAAAGGGTTTAACAGAAATCGTATTTATCTTAGACAGAAGCGGCTCTATGTCAGGTCTTGAGAACGACACGATCGGAGGCTTCAACTCCATGATCGCCAAGCAGAAAGATGAAGAGGGGGAGGCATTGATCTCAACAGTCCTTTTCGACAATGAAACAGAGGTTATCCACGACAGAATGCCAATAGGGGATATAGCACCTTTGACGGGAAAGGAATATTATGTAAGAGGTTCGACAGCTCTTCTTGATGCGATCGGCGAAGCGATCCACCACATCTCCAACGTCCACAAGTACGCTAGGGAAGAGGATGTTCCGGAGAAGACACTGTTCATCATTACGACGGACGGCATGGAGAACTCGAGCAGAAAGTATTCTTACGACAATGTTAAGAAGATGGTCGAGAAGAAGAAAGAGAAGAACCAATGGGAGTTCATCTTCCTGGGCGCAAACATTGACGCTGTAAGCGTTGCAAATAAGTTTGGCGTTGACAGGAGCAGAGCGGTAACATATGAGTGTGACGGTGCAGGAACGGCACTTAACTACAAAATGATGTCCAAGATGGTCTCTTGCGCAAGAGCCTGTAAGTCCGCTGAGGCTATGGGAGCAGCTTTTGATTCTGACGAGATGCTCAGCGAGATCCGCGACGATTATGCGAAGAGGCACAAAAGATAATGCGGAGGTAAGCAATGTACGGTGCTATTTTAGGTGACATAATCGGTTCCCCTTACGAATTTGACAGAGGAAACAAATCCAAGGATTTCGAGATGTTTGAAGGAGATGCCGGATTCACCGACGACACGGTCATGACGATCGCGGTAGCTGAAGCCCTGATCGCGACTCTCGGCGAAGATGATGAGGAGATAAAGGAATCACTCGTTTATTCGATGAGACGCTGGGCAAAGAAATATCCCGACGCAGGCTACGGCGGAAGATTCAGAGGCTGGCTCGCAAGCACCGACCCCAAACCTTACGGCAGTTACGGAAATGGTTCCGCAATGAGGGTTTCTTCGGCAGGCTGGCTCTATGACACGCTCGAAGAGACTCTTCATGCGGCAAAGCTGACAGCAGAGGTTACGCACGATCACCCAGAAGGGATCAAGGGCGCACAGGCTACCGCAGCAGCCATCTTCATGGCGCGTACAGGCAGTTCGAAAGAGGATATCAAGAACTACATCATCTCCGAATTCGGATATGACCTCTCCCGTACATGTGATGAGATCAGACCTTCTTATAGGCATGTTGAATCCTGCCAGGAAACGGTTCCTGAAGCGATTACGGCATTCATTGAAGGTGAAAGTTTCGAAGACGTTATCCGCACCGCGGTTTCTCTGGGAGGCGACTGTGACACGCTGACCTGCATCGCAGGTTCAATGGCAGAAGCGTTCTACGGGGTGCCTGAAGATCTCCTGGATGAATGCATCCTGAGGGTTCCCGCAGAGATGTACGAAGTGATACAGAGCTTCGACGAACTTCGTAAGTAAAATGAGCGCCCGGTGAGAACCGGGCGTTTTTCGGTCCGTTTATTGTCCGCATATCGGATTGCCAAATGCCTTATAATTAGCTCATAAAGTATGAATAGGGAGGACGTATCAGTATGCATGAGATTAAGTGCCCCAAGTGCGGCGAGATTTTCCAGGTAGATGAGAGCGGCTATGCCGAGTTGTTAAGTCAGGTCAGAAATGAAGCTTTCGAAGAGGAACTTCATAAGCGTGCCATGGAGTTGGAAGATAAAAACAAGAACGACATCAAGATGGCCCGGATGGAGCAGGAGAAGTCATTTAATGCTGCTCTGACCAATAAGGACAAGGCAATTGCCGACAAGGATATGGAGATTCAGCAGCTCAAGAGCAGGATCGAGATGAATGATTCTGAGAAGAAGCTGGCAATTACCGAAGCAGTCAGTGACAAGGACAAGATCCTTGCAGAAAAAGAAGCAGAGATCATCAGGCTCAAGAGCCAGATCGACAACCAGAAAAATGAGAGTGCACTTAAGGAGAAGAGCATCGAAGAGAATTATAAAAACCAGCTCAAGCTCAAGGATGACCAGATCGAATACTACAAGGATTTTAAGGCGCGCCAGTCTACCAAAATGGTTGGCGAGAGCCTAGAGCAGCACTGCCAGATCCAGTTTAACAGCATCCGCATGACCGCTTTCCCGAATGCATATTTCGAGAAGGATAACGAAGTAAGCGCATCCGGCAGCAAGGGTGATTTCATCTTCAGGGAGAAGGATCCTGAAGGCACCGAGTTTATCTCCATCATGTTTGAGATGAAGAACGAGATGGATACGACTGCGACCAAGCATAAGAACGAAGATTTCTTCAAGGAACTCGACAAGGACAGACAGGAGAAGGGCTGTGAATATGCCGTTCTCGTATCGCTTCTTGAGAGTGATAACGAACTGTATAACAACGGTATCGTTGATGTCTCTTATAAGTATCCGAAGATGTACGTTATCAGACCGCAGTTCTTCATCCCCATGATCACTCTCCTGAGAAACGCAGCGCTCAATTCACTTCAGTATCAGAAGGAGCTTCAGGTTGTCCGTAACCAGCAGCTTGACCTCGTAAATTTTGAGAGCAACATGCAGGAGTTTAAGGATGCATTCGGACGCAATTACAGGATCGCTTCCGAGAAGTATCAGACTGCCATTGATGAGATCGATAAGACTATCGATCATCTCGAGAAGGTGAAGAAGGCACTCATGTCTTCCGAGAACAACCTGAGACTTGCCAACGATAAGGCAGAAGATCTGAGCATTAAGAAGCTTACAAAGAATGCTCCTTCCGTCAGGCAGATGTTCGATGAACTGAATAACGGCGAAGAATAAAATAGCCTGGATAACTGATTGAATCTCATGGGCGGGTCGAATTGTACCCGCCTATTTATATAATGCGAACTATAACCCTATAGAGTATAATAATCCACGATGAAGGTCTCTAGGAACAGGATTACGGTTACGGTAGTGGCGAGCATTGTGCTCGTTCTTTTTTTCATGACCGTGACAGGACTGTTCTACTACAGGGAGATGATAAGAAAGCTCGGAGAGGTTCAGGAAGAAAACTTCAATGAGTATCCCAGACTGTATGCTTACATAGCAGAAGATCCTGACAGCCAGCTGTCTAACAGGATTTATAAAGAGATCTCCGAGTATGCCCAGGAGAACGACTGTTATGTCGAGATGACCGGCCAGAATCTGTCGACCAGATATTCCAAATCAGACAGGATCAATATCGCCATCAGTTCCAAAGTTGACGGAATAATACTTGAAGGTGACGAGTCTGAAGAGACCGCAGAGCTCATAGATAAGGCTACCGCAAACGGCATTCCGGTAGTTACCGTTTTAACTGACTGCGTAAGCTCTTCGAGGAAGAGTTTTGTCGGTCTGAACAACTACACTTTAGGCACGGAATACGGTAAGGAACTTACTGCAATTTCTACCGAGAATCAGAATAAAGCACTTAACGTTCTCATCCTCCTGGACAGAGATGACGGCAATGCAGATGACATCATTCATTCTGCAATTCAGGAATATGCGATAGGCAGAAGTATCTTCCGCTTATCTTCAAGCGTTGTAGATACCTCAACTCCTTTTACTTCGCAGGAAGACGTCATGACCGTTCTGGACAGTCTGGAGACACCGCCGGATGTCATCATCTGTCTTAACGACCGTACGAGCGAAAGTGTTTACCAGTGCGTAGTTGACAGGAACCTTGTAGGACGGACGACGGTGTTGGGTTATTTCGATTCCGAGACGATCCTTAAGGCCATTGATAAAGGCTCCGTTTATGCTACTTTCGCGATCGAGGCAAAACTTGTTGCAAAGCAGTGCGTTGATGCACTTAACGAGTACAACATCTCGGGATTTGTCAGTGAATACTACAGTTCGAATTATGTGCTCATAAACCGTGCTAACATCTCGAATTACAAGCCGGAGGAGAACGAAGATGGTTAAGATGAATTTCTTTGCCAACATGAAGATCTCCCGTAAGCTTGTTGCGGTCTTCCTCGTGACATCCATTATTGCGATGGGTGTAAACATCTTCATTTATTTCAACCTTAACCAGGCACTCGATAAGATCAATTCAGTCTTCTCGAGCAACATCAGTCTCAATGAATTATCCGACAATTTAAATGAGCTCCATTCAGGTCTTACGGGTTACCTCGAGACAAAGGGAACTGACGATCTTGAGCTTTACTACGCTTCATCCCAGAAGATGAATGAGATGATGAATAACCTGAATTACACTGTTACCGATAACAGCATCAAACTCGCAGAGCGTGACATCAGGAACATGCTCGATACTTATCTTAAGACCGCTGACGAAGCGATCCAGGCAAAGCGCGGCCGTAACATCGATGAGTACACTGAGAAATATAACGAGTGCAGCAAGATCAAGGAGTACCTTAACACTTACATCTATTCGATCAACAACGAACAGTTCAGAACTAACTCCGACAACTACCAGGCACTCGTTAATTCACTGAGATATACGGAGATCATGAGCATGCTGATCTTTGCGGTCGCATCAGTAATGAACGTGCTCCTCATCATCGTTCTTACAAACACGATCACCAGACCTCTTACTCTCCTGTCTGCCAAGGCTGAAGAGATATCACTCGGAAGCCCCGAGAACGTTGAACCTCTTGAAGTAGTTTCCGATGACGAAGTAGGCAAGGTGACGAATGCGTTTAACGAGATGCTCGCGAGCATCAAGGATTACATCGCGCGTATCAGAACGCAGCTCATTACGCAGAGTGAGATGAAGGAGAAAAACCTTCTCATGGAAACTCACCTTAAAGACGCGCAGCTCAAATATCTGCAGTCACAGATCAATCCCCACTTCCTGTTCAACACGCTCAATGCCGGTGCGCAGCTCGCCATGATGGAAGGTGCTGACAGGACCGGTGAGTACATCAGAAAAATGGCAGACTTCTTCCGATATAATGTTAAGAAGAACAGCGAGTCCGTTAAGCTCTCTGAAGAGATCGAACTCGTTGATTCATATATTTACATTCTCAATGTGCGTTTTGCCGGAGAGATTATTTTCGAGAAGGATATAGACGACAGTCTTCTGGATGTAATGGTCCCTTCCATGATCATCCAGCCTCTGGTTGAGAACTCGATAAAGTACGGCATCAAGGATGTCGAACCGGGTGAAGGAAAGATCACATTGTCTGTTTACCGTGAGGGTGACAACTGCTGTATCAGGGTATCCGACAACGGCATCGGAACGGACGAAGACATCATCGAGAAGATCATGAGCAATGAGAAAAAGCCTTCTGAGACAAGAGGCGTAGGCATTACGAATGTCATGGAGAGACTTGATCTGCACTATAACAACAGGGAAGTGTTTGAGATCAAGAGCAAGAAGAACGAAGGAACACAAGTAACGATAAAGATACCTATGGAGGCCGGCAATGTATAAGCTTTTGCTCGCAGATGACGAAGGAATCGTCATCGAATCACTGAAATTCATAATCGAGAAAGAGTTTCCCGGCATGTGCGAGATTCACGAAGCCAAGACCGGAAGACGGGTAATAGAGCTTGCCGACGAGGTACGCCCCGATATCTCATTCATGGACATCAGAATGCCCGGTATTAACGGTATCGATGCGATGAAGGAGATCCGCCGCACCAATCCGAATATCGTTTTCGTCGTTATTTCAGCTTACGATAAATTCGACTATGCAAAGCAGGCTCTGAGCCTGGGTGTAATCGACTACGTAAATAAGCCTTTCGGCAAGGAACAGATCATTGCCGTGCTTAAGAAAGCGATGTCTGAAGTAGACCGTAACCGCGAACAGCGGAGCAGGGAACTGGAGATCAAGGAGAAGCTCGACAGCATCGTTCCGATCGTCGAGAACGGCCTTATACAGGACCTTCTGTCGCATGAGCATTTCAAGGAAAACATCGAAGAATATAAAAAGCTTCTTGAGATAGATGAAGAATACGGACTCATGCTCGCAGTTGTCGGCGGCGGCAGGGAAGCAAACGGCTATCTGCGCGGCGCGGTTCCCGCGAGTGTTAAGACACAGAAGAATTATGAGACCGTGCTCCTTGTTATCAGCGACAATTTCAAGTGCATAACGGGTTCTGTCATGGGCAATAAGATCCCCGTTCTCATTCCCTGTGCAAAGAGCACTGTTTCACCGGAAGAATATGCGAGGATTGTTGAATCGGCAAAGAGGGTGCAGGAAGAACTGACAGAAGCTCTTGGCATCGATTTCAGGATCGGCATAGGATCCGTAAAGCCCATGGAAGATATGGCCGATTCATATTCGGAGGCATTATCCGCACTAGTTTCAACGAAACATACGGTTGCCGAGAGCATCGACCTTCCCGAAGGATGCGAATACGATACTGACTACCCGTACAAGACCGAGAAGGAACTTTTCGATTCGATCTCACAGGGTGACATACATAAGTCCATTGAGGCTGCAAACCAGTTTTTCGACTGGATGGAAAAGAGTTCCGGCGGTGAGATGAACGACATCTGCCTGAAGGTTCTCGAGTTTGTTCTGTGGGCAGAGAGACTTGCGTACGGTAATGGCGGACACGTTTATCACTTCCTGTCCAGAAGCGAATATCTTCCCGAGATCAACCACATGAAGAGCTATGACGAACTCCGTCTGTGGTTCCTCTCGCATATCGAACGTGCGGTCAACATGATCAATTCCGCCAACGCTGCCAAGACTGAAGACGTTGCCGAGAAGGCGAAGAAATACATCGACATGCACTTTAAAGAGGACATCTCTCTTGATGACCTCTCCGGCATGTATGACATCAGTCCTTTCTATTTCAGTAAGGTATTTAAGACCCAGACCGGTGTCACGTTTACCGACTACATTACGGGCGTCAGAGTTAACAAGGCCCGCGAGCTTTTGGAAGGCACAAACAAATCAATGAAAGAGATCTGCTCGGAGGTAGGATATTCAGATCCTAACTATTTCAGCCGTATCTTCAAAAAGAATACGGGCGTTACCCCTACCGAGTATAAGGAAGGTAAAAGATAATGAGGAAGATAATTGCGTTTATAACGATGCTGTCCGTTCTGCTTATGTGTTCCGGATGCCAGTCACCCGAGCATAAAGAAGTTACACCGACAACAAAAAACAGTGCCTGCACAATAGGTCTGTCTTTTGATTCTTTCGTTATCGAGCGCTGGACGAGAGACCGTGACGTCTTCGTATCTACCGCTAATGAATTAGGTGCAGAAGTAAATGTCCAGTCTGCAGGCGGCAATGTAGAGACACAGATATCACAGATCAAGTATTTTATGGAGATCAATGTAGATGCGATCGTAATAATCACTGCTGATGCCGTTGCTCTCAAGGACGTCCTCAAGGAAGCTGTCGGCAAGGGTATTCCCGTTATCTGCTATGACCGTCTCGTAAGAGAGGCCGGTGCTGACCTTTATATATCTTTCGATAATGAAGCAGTAGGCAAACAGATGGCAAATGCCATATGCGATAACGTTCCGGAAGGCGGCACGATCGTTGAGATCATGGGACCTGAATCCGACTATAACGTAGCTCAGGTAATGAACGGTTTTGATGCCGTCTGTAAAGAGCATAAGATGAATATTTCTCTTACATATAACTGCGACAACTGGAAGCCGGAGCTCGCATACGAATTTGTAAATGACAATTTCGATGTGGTGTCCAAAGCCGATGCGATCATGTGCGGTAACGATGCCCTCGCAGGCGAAGCGATCCATGCCCTTGCAGAGAGAGGTTTTGCGGGCAAGATCTTTGTTACCGGTCAGGATGGTGATCTCGAAGCATGCCAGAGACTTGTTGAAGGCACACAGCTCATCACCGTTTACAAGCCCGTTGAAAAGCTCGCCCGCCTTGCTGCCGAGTGTGCGGTAAAGCTCGCTACCGGCAAGAATCTCGGAGAGACTGAAATGTTTTTCGACGGTTCACAGGATATTCCTTACATTGCAATTGAGCCTTCTGCCGTAACGCGCGAGAATCTTGATGCGGTCATTATCGACAGTGGTTTCCATCTTAGAGAGGAAGTTTATCTGAACGGCAATTAACTGCGGTTCTTTGCCCGGTTAACCTTTTTTCGAAAATAATGCTATTTAGGTTAAGAATTCAGAGGAATATTTAACCTAAATAGTATTTTTCTTATATATAAGATAAATCGCATATACATATTTAACCTAAATCAGAAAAACATCTCGAAAGGGTTAAAATCTGCAGCACGATCTTAACTTTTTTGCTGAAAAAAAGGATTCAGGTTAAACCCCTCACATAACAACCGGCTCCAAACCTTCAAAAAACACAATAATCCGCCCCAAACATCAAAAATCTTTTATACAAATTGCGGAAAATTAGCGGTATTTAGCACAATTCGGACATTTTAGTCATATCGACCACATAATTGTGCTAAAACACACTCAAACCTTATGACGATTACCCAAAAAACACCAAAAATATCAAGAATGTGGATATGCAATTCCTATATGTCCAATGTTAAGTTGTATGTGGCAGGAAGTGCCGATATTACTTAATAGGAGGAAATTTTCTCATGAATGCAAAGAAGATTCTTGGAACAATTCTTTGTGGCGCAATGGCTATTACAGCATTAACAGGATGCGCTGGCGGTGGAACTGGCAGTGCTGGTGGTACAGGAAAGTCTAAGGTAGGCGTTTCAATGCCTACAAAGGATCTCCAGAGATGGAATCAGGACGGCGACAATATGAAGAAGGAGCTCGAGGCAGCTGGCTACGAGGTAGACCTTCAGTATGCTAACAACGACGTTGCTACACAGCTCTCACAGGTTGAGAACATGATCAACTCCGGTTGTAAGGTTCTCGTTATCGCTGCTATCGAAGGTTCTTCACTCGGAACAGCTCTCGATAAGGCAGAAGCAAAGAACATCCCGGTTATCGCTTACGACCGTCTCCTTATGGACAACGCAGGCGTTGACTACTACGCAACATTCGACAACTACATGGTAGGTACAATTCAGGGTACATACGTTAAGGATACTCTTGATCTTGACAACGCAGCTGGTCCTTTCAACATCGAGTTCACAGCTGGTGACCCTGGCGACAACAACGCAGGCTTCTTCTTCAATGGTGCTTATGACGTTCTTAAGCCTTACATTGAATCCGGTAAGCTCAATGTCGTTTCCGGACAGAACAAGTTCGAAGACGTTGCTACACCTTCCTGGAAGACAGAGACAGCTCAGGCTAGAGCAGAGAACATCCTTTCTTCTTACTATGCAGACGGCACAAACGTTGACGTATGGCTTTGCTCCAACGACTCAACAGCTCTCGGCGTAGAGAACGCTCTCGCTACAAACTACAATGGTAAGTACCCGATCATCACAGGTCAGGACTGCGATATCTCTAACGTTAAGAACATGCTCGCTGGCAAGCAGTCAATGTCCGTATTCAAGGATACACGTACACTCGCTTCCCAGGTTGTTAAGATGGTTACTCAGATCCTTAAGGGCGAGACAGTTGATGTCAACGATAAGGAAACTTATGACAACGGTAAGAAGGTTGTTCCTTCATACCTCTGCTCACCTGTATTTGCTGATGCTAACAACTACAAGACAATCCTTATCGACTCTGGTTACTATAAGGAAGCAGACCTCGCTTAATCATTAAGATTTAGCCTTTTACAGGCGGGGGAAACCCCGCCTGTATATTGGGGCTAAACCTTTACTTTGAACACCAAAATTAATTTTATTACTAACGAAAGAGGCGACACATGGCAAAAGTTTTGCTTGAAATGAAGAGCATAACCAAAACTTTTCCGGGCGTTAAGGCTCTCGACAACGTCAACCTTCAGGTTGAAGAGGGGGAGATTCACGCGCTGGTCGGTGAGAACGGTGCAGGCAAGTCAACGCTTATGAATGTTCTCAGCGGTATTTATCCGTATGGCACCTATGAAGGCGACATAATTTACGACGGCGAAGTATGCGAATTTCATAACATCAAGGATTCCGAGAAAAAAGGAATCGTTATTATCCACCAGGAGCTCGCGCTGATTCCTTACATGACGATCGGCGAGAATATGTTCCTCGGAAATGAACAAGGAAAAAAATGGTGCATTGACTGGAACAAGACTTATGCAGAGGCAGACAAGTACCTCGAAATGGTAGGTCTTACAGAGTCATCTAAAACACTTATTAAAGATATTGGTACAGGTAAGCAGCAGCTCGTAGAGATCGCAAAGGCTCTGGCAAAGAATGCCAAGCTCCTTATCCTTGACGAGCCTACTTCATCACTTAACGAAACAGACTCAAGAGCGCTCCTGGATCTCATGAAGAAGCTCCAGAGAGAAGAGGGAATGACCATGATCATCATCTCCCACAAGCTCAACGAGGTTTCATACGTAGCTGATAAGATCACGGTCGTAAGAGACGGTTCCACCATCGAGACAATGAACTCCAAGGATGAGGAGATCTCCGAGGCAAGGATCATCAAGGGCATGGTAGGCCGTGAGATCACAGACCGATTCCCGAAGCGTCACGACGTTCCGATCGGCGATATCATGATGCAGGTAAAGAACTGGACGGTTTTCCATCCTGAATTCGCTGAGCGTAAGGTCGTAGACGACGTATCCATCAACGTAAGACGCGGTGAAGTCGTAGGTATCTACGGACTCATGGGTGCGGGACGTACAGAGCTCGCAATGAGTATTTTCGGACGTTCATACGGTATCGGTATTTCCGGTACACTGGAGCTCCGTGGTGAGAACGTTACACTGAAGAGCCCGAAGCAGGCTATCGAAGCTGGTATTGCTTACGTAACCGAAGACCGTAAGGGTAACGGACTTGTCCTTACAAATTCAATTAAGACCAACACAACGCTTGCAAATCTTAATGCAATCAGTAAAGCAACCTTCATCGATAAGGATAAGGAATATCTGGTTGCTGACGAATACAAGCAGAAGCTCAGAACCAAGACACCTTCAGTCGAGCAGCTCGTAGGAAACCTCTCCGGTGGTAACCAGCAGAAGGTACTCCTCGCAAAGTGGATGTTCGCTAATCCGGACGTTCTTATCCTCGACGAACCTACAAGAGGTATCGACGTAGGTGCTAAGTATGAGATCTATTGCATCATCAACGATCTTGCAAAGGCCGGTAAGTCGGTAATCATGATCTCTTCCGAACTTCCTGAAGTTATCGGAATGAGTGACAGGATCTACATCATGAACCAGGCTCAGATCGTCGGTGAGATGAAGGCTTCCGATGCAACTCAGGAAAACATTATGGCTTGCATTGTTAAGTCGGGAAGTGAGGCATAACGATGAGTGGAATAAATGTAAAAAACTTCCTGAGAAAGTACATGATGCTTATCGCTATGGTAGTAGTTGTAATTGTCTTCTACTTCCTGACAGGCGGAAAGTCATTGCTTCCTCAGAACATTAACAACGTAATCTCACAGAACGCATACGTTTTCGTACTGGGAACAGGTATGCTCCTCTGTATCTTAACCGGTGGTAACATCGACCTCTCCGTAGGTTCAGTCGTCTGCCTCGCAGGCGGTGTCGGTGCCATCATCATGAGTAAGAACCTTCCCTGGCCCGTTGCAGTAATCGCAATGCTCGTCATGGGACTTCTCGTAGGTATGTGGCACGGTTTCTGGATCGCTTTCGTAAAGGTTCCGCCTTTTATCGCAACTCTCGTAGGCATGCTCGCCTTCAGAGGTCTTGCAAATGTAATCATGCAGGGTTATGCATACCAGGTTGATGATGCGGCTTTCCTTAGCATCTTCGGCGGCGGTGACAGCTGCTATATCCCTGATTTCCTCGCAGGCATTGGTCCTGATGCAGGTCTTAATAAGACATGTATGGTATTTGCCGTACTCGTTGCAGTCGGATATGCGATCTTCACATTCATCAACCGTTCAAGACTCATTGCCAAGGGCTACAAGGTTGATGCAATGACCACGGTCATCATTAAGACAGTACTTATCGTTGCAGTTGTTATCTGGCTTGGATATAAGCTCGCTTCCTACAAGGGTATTCCTACGGTTCTTATCTGGATCGCACTTGTTCTCGGAATCTTCGCTTACATTACATCTAAGACAACACTCGGCCGTAACCTCTACGCTGTAGGTGGTAACGAGAAGGCTACAAGACTTTCCGGTATCAACACAAAGATGGTTATGTTCAGTGCATACACACTCATGGGACTTCTCTCCGGTTTCGCCGGTATCCTCAATATCGCAAGACTTATGGGTTCACAGCCTACTTACGGTATGGGTTATGAAATGGATGCTATCGCAGCATGCTTCATCGGCGGCGCTTCCGCATACGGCGGAACAGGTACAATCGGTGGTGTAATCATCGGTGCTGCTCTCTGCGGTATCATCAACCAGGGCATGGTCATTGCCAATACTCCTCCGAACTACCAGACAGTAGTTAAGGGTCTCGTTCTTCTCGTAGCAGTCTTGTTCGACGTTATCATGCAGATGCGCAGAAAGGGCTCCAAGAAGACAGATGTCTCTGCAGAGAAGGGAGGTGCTAAAGCATGAACAACTTCAGCGTAAAAGATGTTCTTAAAAAGAACGTAATGGCAATAGCACTCTTCGTTATCTATATTTTCTTTACAGTAATGACAGGCGGAAACATGTTCACTTCTTCGAACGTTGCTTCCCTCATCGACCAGAACGCATATGTATTTATCCTCGGTGTCGGTATGCTCATGTGTATGCTCACCGGTGGTAACATCGACCTGTCAGTAGGTTCATTCGTCTGCTTCATGGGTGCTGTCGTAGGTATCTTCTCAGTTTCCAATAAGCTTTTTGCCACACCTCTGCCTGTTCCGGTCGTTCTCATAATCGCTCTCGTAGTCGGTGTTGCATACGGTGCCCTCTTAGGCTTCCTCATCGCTTACATGAGAATACCTCCGTGGATCGCAACTCTTGCAGGTTATCTTGCATTCAGAGGTCTCGGTACACAGATCCTCATCACGGCATCAGAGACATCTGCCATCTCAAACTTCCCGTCTGAGTTCCTTTCAATCTTCTCAGGCAAGATCTTTGAGTCAGGCTACGATACGATGAATATTCCCTGTATCGTTCTGGGTGTAATCGGTGCTGCTGCAGTTATCATTCTTAACATCACAGGACGTGCAAGAAAGGTTGCAAAGGGATACCAGGTTGATCCTATGTGGTTCACACTCGTTAAGAGCGGTCTCATTGCAGCAATCATCATGATCATTGCTTACCAGCTCTCATGGGACGGCGGTCTTCCCGTAGTTGTTCTCTGGATCATTGCAGTCCTCATCATCTATGGAATTATTACTGAAAAGACAACTATCGGACGTCACTTCACTACAGTCGGCGGAAACGCAGAGACTGCAAGACTCTCCGGTATCAACAACAAGCTCGTCATGTTCTGTGCTTACCTCAACATGGCAGTCCTCACCGTTCTTGCTTCACTCATCGTTACGGCAAGATTCGGTTCAGCAAATGCTTTCGCTGGTCAGAACTTCGAGCTTGATGCGATCTCAGCTTGTATCGTCGGCGGCGTATCCGCATACGGCGGTTCAGGAACAGTCGTAGGAATGGTTATCGGTGCTGCCCTCATCGGTGTAATCAACCAGGGTATGTCACTCATGTCAATCGACCAGGATACGATCAAGATCGTTAAGGGTTTGGTACTCCTTGCAGCCGTTGTCTTCGAGATCCTGTCCAAGAAAGGCAACAAGAGACAGTAATAAGTTCATAATAACCCGTTCTTTTCATAATACTGTTTTCCGGTCACCCGAATATCCGGAATGCACTTTACCTCCAGCCGCCGCGAGCCACCCTCTCGCGGCGGTTTTCTATTTGCAAAAGAAGATGTCCTTCACGGCGAGGATACAACTGCCAGATGGAAAGAGATACATATGGAGATCGCGCCCAACGGCAACGAGCTCATGGGCGCTGAATGGATCAAGGTCGAGATCTGATGTTTTTCGTAAGGAAACACCACGAAAACTGCTGATTCCTGCTACATTTCAATGTCAAAATGCCCGAAAACCTTGAAAACGGTGGATTTCTTGTTTATCGTTTTCCCGACAAGATACTTCCGGGGAGCATTTTTATGGGCAGTTTTATTGAGACGATCACACAGATCAACGATGCGGTCAATTCTTTCGTATGGGTGAAGATAGGTCTTTTCCTTCTCATCGGTACCGGAATCCTGTTAACCTTTGTAACCAAGTTCTTCCAGATAACTCATATCCGTCACTGGTGGAAAAAGACCGGAGGCGGCGTTTTTGACAAGAAGAGCCATAACAAGGACGAGAAGGGAAGCGTATCCCAGTTCCAGGCTCTCTGCACGGCTCTGGCCGCAACGATCGGTACGGGCAACATCGCAGGCGTTTCCGCCGCAATCTGTTTGGGCGGTCCCGGTGCGGTCTTCTGGATGTGGGTAGCCGCTTTCTTCGGAATGATGACTAACTTCTCGGAAAACGTTCTTGGTATTTACTATAGAAGAAAGAATACAGACGGGGAATGGTCCGGCGGTGCAATGTACTATCTCCAGGACGGCCTCGGTTCTTACAAGGGCTGCAAAGTCATAGGCAAGGTGCTTGCGATCCTGTTCTCGTGCTTTGCTGCCCTGGCATCCTTCGGTATCGGCAACATGGGCCAGATCAACAAGATCACCCTCAATGTCGAATCAGCTTTTTTCTCTGACGTTACCAACAATCTTACGGTCGGCGGCATTAAGGTCATTCCTATTGTTATCGGTATCGTTCTCATGATCATTGCAGGTGTCATAATCCTCGGAGGTCTTAAGAGGATCGCTGCCTTTGCAGAGAAGGTCGTTCCGTTCATGGCAGTTGCTTATATCATTGGCGCTCTCGTTCTCTGCTGTATTCACATCCCGGCAATTCCCGGAGCTTTTGCTGCCGTCTTCAAGTTCGCATTTGGTGTAAAGCCTATTGCAGGCGCAGCCGTAGGCATCGTCATCAAGGACGTTATCACCCAGGGATGCAAGAGAGGCGTCTTCTCCAACGAAGCAGGACTCGGTTCATCCGTTATGGTCCATTCCAATTCCGACGTAAAAGAACCCGTTAAGCAGGGCATGTGGGGAATCTTCGAAGTGTTTGCGGACACATTCATCGTCTGCACAATGACTGCAATGGTCATCCTCACTTCAGGTTTTATTAACCTTGAGACAGGTCTTGTTAATGAAGGCGTAGACGATGCTACCCTTGTTGCCAAGGCGTTCAGCAGCGTCTTCGGTAAGGGCGGCGAGTGGTTCATTGCGATCGCAATACTGCTCTTTGCGTTTACGACAGTTCTCGGCTGGTCCCACTATGGCAGCAAGGCAATCGAGTACCTCATGGGCATGAAGGCTGCCAAAGTCTACAAGGTGTTATTCGTCCTAATGATCGTTGCAGGTGCTCTGATGGAGAGTTCCCTGGCATGGGACATCTCAGACACGTTCAACGGCCTCATGATGATCCCGAACCTCATCGGCGTCATAGCCCTTTGCCCGACGGTCAAGAAGATCACCGACAACTATGTTGACAGAAAACTCAAGGGCAAAAAGGATGTCAAGCCGGTGCTCTCTTATGATCCCAGGATCCAGAAGGAGCATGCAGAGCTGGTTTCCAAGGGTGCAGAGTAAGACGGTAGTGAACCCAAAAGGCACTTTTTGGCCTGAAGGTTCACTAAAACCTGCATTTTAGTGAACCCAAAACCCCAAAAACAGCATTTGGGTTCACGTTCTGAACCGGCAGAAATATTTTTCAAACCCGCTGCAACAATTTCCCGTTTCAGACTGTTTATATAAATAAGGGACCCGAAAGAGTCCGCTATTTTGACGCATTTTCTTACAAAGTTCATTAAAAAAACGCGTCTGAAATAGTATAATAGCGAAGTCAATTAATTTTTAGGGTTAAAATGCGCGTACTGTGAGAACAAGCAGAAAGCGCAGAGAATGAGAGGTTTTTATGGCTGAACAAATCGTAATGAGCATCAATGTTGATGAGCTTGCCAAGGCTGGCAGCATCATCAAGAACATCAGGACTTACTACAATTCCAAGATCGTAGGTCAGTCCCAGCTCGGAGTATCGCTCCTGGTTTCCATGATCGCTAACGGTCACATCCTGCTTGAATCAGTTCCTGGTCTTGCTAAGACGACCGCTGCAAAGGTCATGACAGAAGCTGTCGGCGGATCTTTCTCGAGAGTTCAGTGTACACCTGACCTCCTTCCTTCCGACATCATCGGTACTCAGACATTCAACATGACAAACAACACGTTCGAGACAAAGATCGGACCTGTTTACGCAAACTTCCTCCTCCTCGACGAGATCAACCGTTCAAGTGCAAAGACACAGAGCGCCATGCTCGAGGCCATGCAGGAGAGATCAGTAAGTATCGGCGGCCAGACATACAAGCTCCCTCCGGTATTCATCGTTATCGCTACACAGAACCCTATCGAGCAGGAAGGTACATATGAACTCTCCGAGGCTCAGCAGGACAGATTCCTTCTTAAGGAAGTAATTACATATCCTAACGTTAACGAGGAAGTTGAGATCCTCAACAGAATCGAGAAGGACGTCTTCACAGGTTCACAGGCTGTAGCCACCATCGAGGACATCGAGTTCTTACAGGATCTCTGCAAGAAGGTTTACATCTCACCTGCGATCAAGAAGTATATCGTTGATATCGTTCAGGCTACACGTGAACCCGCCAAGTATATTGCACCTAACCTTGCAAGCTACATCTCAATGGGTTCTTCAACACGTGCTGCCATCGCATTCATGGAAGTATCCAAGGCTGTTGCTCTCATCCAGGGCAGAGCTTACGTTACACCTGACGACGTTAAGGCTATGAGACACGAAGTTATGCGTCACAGAATCATGCTCAACTTCGCAGCTATCGCTGACGGCGTTAAGGAAGAGACCATCGTTGATGCTATTGTCGGAGCAATCGTTACTCCATGAACTTAGACTACGTCTCGAAAATCAAGTTCGGGCTCAAGCGTTATAAGACCATAGCTACGGACAAAGCGACGAGCAGAGTTCTCGACGGTTCATACAACTCCATTTATAAGGGCAGAAGTATGAATTTCGATGAGCTCCGTGAGTACGTGCCCGGAGACGATATCAAGGATATCGACTGGAAGGCTACGTCCAGAAGCCAGAAGGTGCTCGTAAGACAGTACATTGCCGAGAAGAAGCACAACGTAATGCTGGTAATGGATGCTAACCACAGAATGCTTGCCCATACCAAGGCAGGCGAGGATAAGGGTGAAGTTGCCCTCATGGCAGGCGGTACGCTCGGATATCTCGTAACCGATAACGGCGATTACGTAAGCGGTCTTTACTATAACAACGAGAAGATGGAGAGATCACCGTTCAAGACGGGATTTCTGAACCTCGAGTTCCTTTTGGAAGGCTACGCGAAATGCCTTAATCCGGCCAACAACTCGGATCTGAACGGAATACTTAAGTACATCATGCACAACATCAAGAGGCGTATGATCGTGGTTATGGTAACCGATACGGAAGGCATCGTAAAGCTTGAAGACACGCTCCTGAGCCAGATAACCATGGTACACGACGTAATCCTGGTAAATGTCAGTGATGCCGACATTTACGGCAAGAAGGTTTACAACGTCGATACTTACGGATATATTCCTCCGTTTATCGCGCAGAGCAAGTCTTTGCAGAAGAAACAGAAAAAGATAATGGAAGATATGGAGAAGCAGGCTACCACAAAGCTCAACAGACACGGTATTCCGTGGGTCGTTGTCGATACGGCTGAGAGGATCGACGGTAAGATCGCTGAGCTTTTGGAGAAGAACAAGCTCATTAACTGACGGATTATGGAAACAACGGTAGATTTAAGAAGATTATTTGATTTTTCTCAGGTTCCGATAATTGTTACGGGAGCTATTCTGGCTGCGCTTACAGTAGCCATAGTTCTTATGTTCCTTTACAGCATTCTCAAGGCATATAAGCCTAAGCCGAAGGAAGAACCGAAACCTGTATTTGTGAAGCCTGATATGACAAAGCTCAAAGCCGAGTATCTTGCTTCATTGGATAAGCTCGAAGCTAAGTTTAACGAAGATACGACAAAGATCAGACCTGCTTATGAAGGCATGAGTATCATCGTCAGAGAATTCGTTTACAAGGCAACCGGTACGGAAGTTGACAAGTTCACTCTGTCCGAGATCAGCCAGACCGAATTCCAGGAACTTACTCACCTCGTAGGCGAATACTATAAACCGGAGTTCGATAAGATCTCCGAAGGTGACGTAAGGGCGTCATTAGCGAAGTCAAGGAGATTGGTATCTGAATGGAACTGAAATTTGCAACAGCTCTGTATATCTGTGCGGGTGTAGCGGCAGTATTCGTTATTGCGGCTTTCATCACGTTCAAGATGAAGAGAAAATATAAGGGTGGTAAGAAGGCTTACCTTCCCGATTATCTTAAGAAGGATCCAGGATTTAAGAGCAGGCTCGTCTGGTACAACATTTTGAAGTATGTTCTTATCATACTTATCATTTCGAGCCTCCTTTTGTCAGGTTTCCTTATGGCAAGACCTTACAAGACCGAGTCCAAACAGCTCGCAAACTACAACAGAGACATTATCCTCTGCATGGATATCTCCACAACATGCGACGAGCTTAATGCTGTTCTCATCGACAAGCTCGAAGACGTTGTAAGCGAACTCAACGGCGAGCGTTTCGGAATCGTTATATTTAATACTTCTCCGGTTCTTCTGTGCCCTCTTACAAGTGACTACGAGTATATTATCGAAGTCCTTGAGAAGGTTAAGGAAGGTCTTGAGATGAGAATCGATTACTACAACGGTAAGATCATCTTCTCTGACAAGCTCTACGAGAGCGAGGCTTATATCAGTAACGGTACACTCGTTGACAACGAGGAGAGAGGTTCATCCATCATCGGTGACGGTCTCGCTGCCGCTGCTCTCGACTTTTACGATTACGAGGAGAGACCTGACCGTACGAGAGTAATTATCTTCTCTACGGATAACGAGCTTTACGGTGAAGAGATCATTACTCTTCCTGAGGCCGGTGAGCTCTGTCAGGATAGAGACATCACGGTCTTCGGCGTCGGTACAGAATACATGGTAGACGCAGACAGACAGATGATGAAGGAAGTTGTTGAGGGAACAGGCGGAACGTTCTATTACGGTGAGGATGACGACATCGTTGAGAGCATCGTTGCCGATATCAGAGCGCAGATCGCAACGCTCGATGAGACCAGATACGAAGTCATCGAGACTGAGCTTCCGGAAACTCCGTTTAAGCTCCTGCTCTTTTCACTGAGCATGATGTTGCTCTTAGCATTTATTTTGAAGGTGTAATCAGATGGGAAATATGTTGGAAACTTTAAAATTCGAACCTATATTACCTGTCTGGTTCATGGTAATACTGTGTATCGGTCTTTTGGCCCTTAAGAGAAGGGGCATCATACCGTACATCAGACAGATATTGATGGTAATTCTTATTTTCGTAATTAACTTAAGACCTATGATCATGACAGATGACGTTACCGTAATTAAGCAGAAGCTCAATTGCTACTGCATCATCTGCATTGATGATACATTGAGCATGATGGCTGAAGACTATGACGGTGAGAATCCCCGTCTTGAGGGTGTTAAGGCAGATGTTGAACACATCACACAGGAGCTCCCTGGAGCAAAGTTCTGCCTTATCGACTTCAACAATGACGTAAATCTCATTGCGCCTTTTACTGATGACACCGCATACATCAGATCTTCAGTTAATTCCATTTATCCTCTTCCTGATTATCACGCAACGGGAACTAACATCAACGTATGCAAGAAGCTCCTGGGCCAGATGATCCAGGATGCAGTCAGAATGGGTGACGGACGAATCGTTGTATTCTTCATCTCAGACGGTGAGAACACAGACAATCACAAGCTCGATTCTTTCGCTGATATCGCATCAGACATCGAAGGCGGCGCTGTAATGGGTTACGGTACGGACGACGGCGGCCAGATGCATTATTACGACGAGCTGTACGATGAAGTGGTTCTCGTAGAAGATAAGAGATCATTCCCTTATCAGCCTGCAGTTTCCTGCATTGATGAAGACAATCTCGAGCAGCTTTCACAGGATCTCGGAATCAAGTACATCCACATGACAGAGACCGAGAAGATCGATCCTGTTCTTGAAGATATTAAGTCCATGATCGACGGCGAGACAGAAGAGACAACGGAATACGGTTATGTTGATACATACTACTGGTTTGTCATTCCGCTCGCAGCACTGATCGCTTATGAGTTCATAAGTGTTAAGAGGAGGGCATAAGCATGGTTAGAAAGATAGCTATTGCAGTATGGATCCTTACAGCCACCTTCCTTGGAATTCTGGTTATCAATTACTATGGCAACAAGAAGCTCATTGCCAATTACGGTGAGGGCGTCTATCAGCAGAATGAGCTTGGTTTCTTAGGCTTCACGCAGCCTTATGTCAATCACTTCAACAGAGGTAATGTTTACTATCAGCTGGGTGATTTCGAGAAGGCCAAGCAGGAATACCAGCTGGCATTAAATCTCCTTCCCGCTGATCCTTACGACTGTAAGATCAGAGTTAACTATGCTTTGTCTTATGTAACTCCGATCGATGTTGATAAGATCACGGAAGATAATTACGAAGACGTAATCGAGATCTGCGAGACGGCAAAGGGCATTCTCACTGAAAAGGGATGCGCTACTCCGGATAACGACGGTCACTATTATGCAGCCCAGAAGCTCTATAACGAGATCAACGAGTTTGAGGAGCAGATAAGACAGCAGTTCGAGGAACCGTCCCCGACACCTACTCCGGATCCGAACAACCCGCAGCAGGATACACCGTCTCCGACACCTACACCTCAGGGCAGTCCGAAGCCGAATGCCGATGCTACGGCAACTCCGACACCGACTCCTACACCCGAGGGTGGTTCACCTACGCCTACACCTCAGGGAGGCACGGATACTCCGACACCTACCCCCGGTGGTCCTACGCCTACCGGCGGCCCGACTCCAACAGGCGGTCCGACACCTACACCGGGCGATGAGACTGGTACACCGACACCTACTCCGGGCGGTGACAACCCTGACAATTCAGGAACACCTACTCCTACACCTGGCGGCGAAGGCGGCACAGGTACACCGACACCTACTCCGGGCGGTGACAACCCTGACAATTCAGGAACACCTACTCCTACACCCGGCGGACAGGGCACGGGCACACCGACACCTACTCCGGGCGGAACCGGAAATTCAGGTACTCCTACGCCGACACCCGGCGGACAGGATCCTAACGGTACACCTACACCTACGCAGTCTCCTGAAGACAGACTCAGAGACATTCAGGACAGAGCTAACAGAACCCGTTACGGCGGTGGCGATGAATACTATGGTTCTGGTTCTGACTGGAACTTCGGTGACTCAGCAAGCTGGTAATACTACTGGAGGCTCGGACGCATGTCTGAAGTGATTCTCTGTAAAGAAAGAAAAGCAATTAAGGTACTGGACGGCGCAGTTATCACCTGCGCCTGTCTCAGTACTTTTTTGTATTTGATAAGCAACTGGTTTATCGTACTGACGGTCGTTCTCGGCATCCTCGCATTTGTCCTGCCGGGATTCAGTTCAAAGAACGTCATTTATACGAGACTTAAATTCTGCGCATACGGCAACTGTATCCTGTCCGTATTCCCGTATACGCTTCTTGTGGTAGTACCCGTATTTATTGCTTCGCTGTTCTTCTACGAACAGCTCGGGGTTACTGCGATAATCGTCTATGCGTGCGTGACGTTCGGTCTGCTGAATCTTTTCTTCTGGACGGGAATTATCATTGTTTACCTCACGTCGAAGCAATTAGGCATCAGCAAGCGCCTTTTAGGCATATTCTGCGGCATGATCCCTGTTGCCAATCTTTTCTGCCTGCATATGATCGTCAGGGTCACGGGAAGGGAAGTAGAGAAAGAGAGTGACCTGTACTGGAGAGACCGTGCGCGCCAGGCAGATCAGGTCTGCAAGACAAAGTATCCGATCCTCATGGTTCACGGCGTTTTCTTCAGAGATACTGAACACCTCAACTACTGGGGCAGAGTTCCTGCCGAACTCATCAAGAACGGAGCAACCATCTACTATGGCGGCCAGGAGTCTGCAGGTAACGTAAGGACATGCGCGCTCCAGCTTAAAAAAGCCATCGTCAAGGTCCTGCAGGAGACCGGCGCAGAGAAGGTTAACATCATCGCTCACAGTAAGGGTGGACTCGATTCAAGATACTGCGTAAGCATGCTCGGCATGGCACCTTACGTTGCTTCACTTACAACGGTAAATACTCCTCACCGCGGCTGCGAGTTTGCGGATTATCTCATGCACAAGGCACCCGATAAGATGAGGGAAACAGTTGCTGCTGCTTATAACAAAGGCGCGAAAGTAATGGGCGACCACAATCCGGACTTCGTTGCAGCAGTTATGGATCTTACTTCTTCAGGAGTTCAGAAGCTCAATGACGAGATGGCACCAATGGCTCATCAGTTTGACGGAATATATACCCAGAGCTTCGGTTCAAAGCTCAATCACGCTGTAAGCGGTAAGTTCCCGCTCAATATGAGTTATCACTTTGTTAAGCATTTCGACGGGTATAATGACGGACTCGTAGGCGAAGATTCTTTCCAGTGGGGTTCGGAATATCACTTCCTCACAAATCCGGGTCTCCGCGGAATCTCTCATGCGGACATGATCGACCTTAACCGCGAGAACATTGACGGCTTCGACATCCGTGAATTCTATATTGGCGTTGTCCAGGGATTAAAGCAGAGAGGACTGTAAGGAATCGTCCTGATTGACCTCTTTGGCTGCGAGGTCCTTTATCGTATATTTCTGGAAGAATTTCTTCATTTCTTCGCTGAATTCTTTCCACATCGGGAGAGTTACGCATTGCGCGATACGGTCGCATTTAGGTGCGCTCGGATCCATGCATGCTACTACATAGAAATCATTCTCGGTGATCGAGATAATGTCCCAGGCAGTGATCTCTGACGCATCTTTGGTGAGTTTATAGCCGCCGTTCTTGCCGCGCAGACCCTTAACGAGCTTGTTCTGCACGAGCATCTTGATGATGGATTCGAGGTACTTCTCAGACAGGCCCTGTCTCTTTGCGATGTCGCCCAGTGCGACATAGGATTCCTCACCGTATTTTGCTATATCTATCATTACGCGAAGTGCGTAGCGTCCCTTGGTTGAAACTACCATTATCCGATCCTCCGTATGAAACCATAAACCTATTATATAAGAAGGATTTTCGGAAGTTAATCTCACTTTGGGCTAAATGTGTTCAATAAATCCCTACAAATTGCAGGGTTTTTAAAATCGGCGCTATTTTTCACTGCGAAAGGGATTATTCGATACCCTTAACTTCCTCGTCTGTCTTATACTGATTCCAAGGAAGTTTACCTGTATATGCGAACCCGCTCCAGAATTCGCGCATCTTCTCTCCGACGCGCCTGGAGACGGGATCGTTACACTTGCAATAGGAAGCCGGCCTGTCGAACAGGACGGGAAGTTCGCTCGCATGGAAGCATCCGGCGCCGCGCTTTTCGATGTCGGGTGTCATGTAGCGGTATTCGTAGACCCATGCAGGTCCCTTGATGTCGCGTGCGATCTCGCGAGAAGGATTTCTGTAGAAGAAATCCGTAAAGTTATCTGACATGATGCGACGCATGTTTTTGGACCACTTAAGCTTGAAGCCGAACCACATTGCGGCCAATGGAAGTGCAATGGTAGGGATGTTGCCGATAAAGGCATCACCTTCCTGTGAGCATGTTCCGATCAGGATCGGTTTTGTGGATTTTTTGGCAAGTTCTGCCGGCTTATCCTTGATCGTTACGCCGTCAATTACGGGTGAGAACGCGCAGTTTGATTCGCCTTCGCGGAAAACGGCTTTGCGGAGCAGGCGGTTTGCCTCATGGATCTTCTCTTTGTCGATGCTCTTGAGCGTCTTCAGTTCGGAGGGCTGTACGCCTATAAGTTTCAGATACTTGCGCGTATAGCGTTCACTCTGTTCCTCACTCCAGAAAGATATGACGCAGGGCGACTGAATTATCGCCTTGTCGAACAGGAATTGTGCTTCGTCCATTCCGAGCAGGGCGAGGATGCATGCAGCGCCTGCTGACTGCCCGAAAACAGTTACGTTATCGGCATCTCCGCCGAACTTGTTTATGTTGTTCCTGACATACTTCAGAGCCGCCATCTGGTCGTACAGGCCATTGTTTCTGTCGAAGCTCTCATCGAGGAAATGGAGATTCAGAAAGCCTTCAAGATTCAGTCTGTAATTGAAAGATACGACGATGGTCCGGGTATCTTTTGCAAATTTTGTGAAATCATAGTACAGCTCTTCGCTGTTCTCACTTACTTTTCCGCATCCGCCGTTGGCGTATGAACCGCCGTAGAACCACACCATTACCGGTGCGTCTTCAGGAATGTCTTTCGGCACGAAAATATTCAGATACAGACAGTCTTTGTCATCAAATGCGATGGTGGAGCTGCCTTTGCCCTGAACCGGGCTTGCAGGTGCCTTGGATGCGTCAAAAACGCCTTTCCAGGGTTCGGGCGGAATAGGATGTTTAAATGCGAGATCGCCCACCGAAGGCGCAGCGAAAGGGATCCCAAGGAAAAGCTCGCACCCGTCCCTGACGATGCCTCTGACAAGACCATATTCAGTTGCAACTGTTCTTGAATGATCCATAGAAAAATATTAGCACCCTGACAGCGG
>Ga0265298_10001465_pt1 | contig 34966 bp, 23 predicted proteins | sample AusTroGonzalo_MG_3_FD_193486 | JGI IMG/M metagenome (GOLD analysis project Ga0265298, IMG submission 193486) | Bovine rumen microbial communities from tropical cattle in Woodstock, Queensland, Australia - Gonzalo_01 | ecosystem: Host-associated > Mammals > Digestive system > Stomach > Rumen ...
GTAATGCCAGCCTTCTCGCAAAGTTCCACCTGCTGCGCATTCATCACCTCCGTGCACACGCGAAAGCCGAATCTCCGCTGCACCTCCCCCAGCCAGGATAGCGCCGGCTCCCCCACTCCATTGAAACTGTTGGGATTACTGCGCGGCTTCCACACACCTGCACGAAAGAAGTCCAACGACAAACCTTGCCGATTCGCCACCTCGTGCAACTGCTCGGCAGTGGTCATGAGTTGCGACTCGTTTTCCACTGCGCACGGCCCCGCTATCAAAATCGGCTTCATGCTTAATCCTCCTCTTCTTCTAAATTGGTGAAATACTTTTTCACAAACTTGTTTTTCCATCCGATATTGCCCAACTTGTAAGAAAACGATGGCAGACCTTTGGCATTATCCGGAGCCAAAGATTTGTTCTTCGGCTTGGTATTCTTGATGGCTTCGTTGAAAACCTTGTCGGAAGAATAGCCCGACACCACATTGTTGTCGAACTGGAAGTAGTAATACTGGTTGTCGAACTCGAAATAGAGATACAGCTTGTTGCGCGAGCCCCTCTTCTCAATCACGATGCGGCCCGGCACCATCTTGTAAACCGTCTTGGCGCCGCAGATAATAAGCGGTAATGAGGTCTGTGATTTGAAGGTGGCTTGCTCCTTGTCCCATTCGAAGTCGATGTTGGAGAACAGGAACTTCACCTGCAAAGCATCGGGCAGACGACGTTGCGTGCCTAAGGCCACGTTGCGCGTGTAACGCTGGTATTCGGCCTTACCTAATATATTATATAGTGCCATGTCGTACGCCTGGTCGGACGAGACATCCACAAAATCCAGCGTAGTGCAGTTCTCCAAGGCTTTGTTCATGCTTTTCATCGATTCTTCATTGAAGAAGAAATCGATAGAAGTGGTGAGGTGCATCTCCGCAGAGTCGGCCATCATATAGTTGATGATGGTACCGTTGGTGACGAAGTTCACACGGCCCAACTTGGTGCCCATGTCAATGGTGCCGGTACCTGTTGACACACAGTTGTCGGTATTCAACGTAATGATGTTGCCCGGCACAGTGGGGTCCTGCAGTTTTTCCATGGATGCGGCTTTGAATTCGTGGGTTTCCTTGTCGTAGGTGATATAGCCGAACACGTTGATGTACTCAGCATCGTTGAACTCGTCCTTGGCTTCACCGAAGGCGGTATAGATTCGTCCCGTCTTGTTGGAGGAGGTGATGGCCACCACCACCTTGCGGTCGTCCATGTCCTTGGTGCGCTCGTGCACTTGCAGCATGATGTTGTTAGGATCGACCTGTTGCAGTATCTTCATCGGTGCGTGATGTATGGAATCGCAGCCGTGGCGGATTTCCACGCCGCCGAAGTAAGAGAGAAACGGCTGGGTGCTGTGCAGTTCGGCACGTCCGCTGAAACCGAAATGGTCGCTGAACTGGAATTCCTTCTCGGCCGGAATCCTGGCATCACCGAAGGTCTCCTTGTTGAAATAGATGGTGTCGAAGTAGAGTTTTTGCACGCGCTGGTTCTCGTCCACATAATCATAGTAGCCGTTAGCGTAGAACTTGGTGGCGGTTTGGACACGGGTATAGCAATCGTAGAGCTCGTGGTACTTATTGTCGCGTCCGGCCAAAATGCGCGATTTCTGCAGCGGGTCCATGGCCGCCTTCTCGCGGATAATCAAATCACCGTGAGCCGGAACCACCGCCGCATCACCGACATTGATGTAACGCACGCCATGGGCATAAATCACATTCTTGGTGAAATCGAACTCCGCACTCAAGGCTGGGAAATGATAACCCACCGACGGGTCCGCGGCATACATCTCGTTCTCTAAGCTCTGCATGTCCACCAAATCACGGGTCGGCGTATTGTCTATGTCCACATCTTTGTACGGGTCATCCCACTTGAACCTCAACAACGTGGAGTCAATAGGATCCCATTCAAATTCAGAGGAGGTGGCTTTGATTTCATTTTTCACAAAATAGACGATGGAGGCGGTGCCGTTAGCCTTGAAATTACCCTTTCGCGTTTCGAAGTCAATATGCGAATTGTAGTTGTCAGTGGAAAATGCGATATCCTCGCCTTTGCTAATGTCGTAAATCCGCAGGTTGGCAGTGTCGGCCATCAACTCGTGATGCTTGAAATTGAACAGACGAGAGGAGATGTCGGCGCGCCCGAACTTGACAATGCCCGTGCCCTGCATACCTGACGGGGTGATCTTGGAGTTGCCCGTCAGTTGCGTTTCATTGAACACACTCATCGGGCTCTTGATGGTGTGTACAAACATCTGGTCTTGGTACGGTTCCCAGTGCAAGTAGCCGTCGTCCATGCTGGCGGGCGGAAATTCCACACCACCCTGCCGTTCCTCCACCACGTGGTTGTTGGCTGCGCCGTTGGTGGAATCCAGGTAGAATACCAGACTGTCGGAAATAGTGTGCGAGGTGATGTAGTCAATCTGTCCGTTGCCACGCAGACCCCGGTTACTCATGTCGATCACGCCCTTATACGAACCTTTGGTGCCATACATCGGAAGACCGTTGGTATGGTGTGTGAAACCGAAAGAGAAATCGGGCTGCACCTTCAAAGGCTCTGCAATGTCGGGGAAGATGCCGCCTGACACTAACGAGCCGGTGAACTTCATAGAATCTATGACAAAGTTGTCCAGATTGACAATGCGGAACTTGTTGACAGCATAGTAGAATCGGTCGCGGGTATATACACCGCCGAGCACGTAGGGCTGATCGTAGAACACCTTGCCGCCTTTGCGTGCTTCGAAAATCGGATACTCAGGATAGTCGGTCATGCCGGACTTGTTGCCAGGGGCATCCACGTAAAGCACACCCGACAGCTCTTCGATACGACCGCGCACTTGCCGCAACGGATAATCTCCGTACATGTCCATTTGGCCGTTCTTGTCCTCCACGTACATAATCAACGTGTCTATCACATTCATGTCAACCATAAAACGGTCGTAGTTGAACTCGCAGTTGTGGGCAATAAAATCGAAAAGACCGCCGATGACACGCCCGGAGAAGGTCATGTCGCGGTTCTTCTTCACCGTAACTCTTTCGTTCATGGGATAGACATTGACAATCTGCGGATCGCTGAGCACAAAGAACTCGCAACCGGTGATTTTCAAATCGTTGGTCAGCAGGTCCAAAGAGGCATAATGGGTCTTGGACTCCAAACGGATATAGTCGTAGTCTTTCTTCTTAACCTGATTGTTGAGATATTGGGAAATCTTAGGACGGAAGTGGATGCGGTTGTTGTTCACATCATACTCGATAAAACCGCGCGCGGCAAAATCGATCATCATGGCCTTGATATCCAACGGCGGCTTATTGAACCAGCGGATGACATCCTCAATGGTGACATCCTCATAACCTGCGGAGTAAAACAGCTGCCAGAGCGTATAGAGCGGATTCACGGTGTTGACGCCGGCAATCTCGTGCATCACCGACTCGTCGTAATAGTTCTGTGACTCGAAAAAGGCCGACTGCTCGCTCGTATTACCCACGATGGGCTTGAACTCGATGCGCTGCTCGTTGGTGTTCCACTGGATGGACTCCACCGTAATATCCAACTTGTGGTAGGAATCAAAGAAAGGAGAGCGTCCCACACCCTGTTTGGGTCGGGAGATGAGGAGCTCTTTGGTCTCGTTGTTGTACTTGAAGGTAGCTGCCGGATGAAAGATGGAATCCTCTTCAATGTAAATGCTCACCTTGGCATCCTCGGACAGCAGGTTCGTGGGGCGGATCAAAAAACTATGGGATGCGGCACGGATGATGACATCCTTGTCGCGCATAATGGTGACACTGCAGAGGGTGTCGCCGGAAGATGTACCATAGATGGAAGCTCCGCGCAGCTCAAAACCGCCCACATAGTTCACATCGGCATAAAGGTTGTTGATGGCAATGGTCTTGTCGTTGCTGATAAAGCGCGGGTAAGTGGCCTTCTCCTCCGAAGTGGGCAGCACCGCCTTGTCAATCACGGTGCCTATGATGGGATGGCTGAAAAGCTTAGGATAATGGAATGCCACATTCTCGGCCTGCACCTTCGGAAAGCGCATGTCAATGTCAAAATCCTTCAGCTCGGCCTTCACATTGTTGGGAAGTCCGGCACGATCCCAATAGGTCATACCCTGCTTGGCTACGAATTTGGTTTTAGCAGGATAGTATCTGCCCGTGACCTCCATCACCATCAGGCTGTCCTTGACCGAATAGCCCAACAGATCCACACGCTTGAAGTCAAAGTAGGGTTCCTGGTCGAAGCCCATCACCTCAGCCTGGCCATCGACCACCCATTTCACGTTGTCCTCCTGATTGAGAATGCTGCTTTTGAAGAAACGCTCGTAGAGCAGCATGTTCTTCTGGAATTGGGTTACATTGTGGGTGGCGTGATACTCCACCGTCTTTACCCACGTCTCCGTTTCGGAAGCATACTCACCCGTCACGAAGGCAATGTAGGCGTGCATGTAGGATTGGAACTGGGGAATGGGGCGAAACTTGTGCCGCACCAAGGCGTTGGCCTCCTGGATGAAGGCCAGTTGGTTCTCGTAGTCAATGGAGGTGGTCCAGAATGCCGTGAACTCGTCCAGCATGTCATTGGCCTCTTTCTGGCGGTCTTTAGAGACCGTGGCCAGATACGATTTCATCTCCTCAACCGTCTTGGAAGGGTCATTGGAGAATGAATTGAAACGCTGCGCCGAGACGGTGAGAACCGTGCATAGCACAGCCAGTATCAGGAGTGATTTTTTCATGCCGATTAATTGTTGAACGGTTTGCCGTTCAGGTTAAACCACAATTCGGTTTGTTCGGTGGCTTTTTTCTCTTGAATGATAACCTTGTAGAGATTCAGCTTCTCGGCAATGCGCTTTACGCTGTAGTATTCCACCAACTTGCAGCCCTTGTACTCTTTCTTGAGGTAGCTCTGGATGGTAGCGGACAGGTTCTCGGGCTTGCCCTGGAGGAGCGTCTCCACGATGTTGCCCATGCTGCTGATGACACAAATCTCCTTGCCACGTGCGCTGTAGTAATGCGCCTCGTAATTCATGTCGCTTGTAGCTTTCCACTCCACATTGGTCACACGCGGGTATTTCAGCTTGAACACCGCCTGGATGTTTTCAGGAATGGAAGAGGAACTGTTGGCTTTCTCCTCCAACGACATGTTCATCTTGGCGTAATATTTGTCCAAATCGTCTTTCCCGTCAGTTTTGGTATTGGCATCTGCCATCTCAGGATCAGCCTCGATGGTGCGCAACAGCTTGCCGGTCTTGTCAAAGATAACCGTGGTGGGCACCTTGGCTTTGTAGTTGGCTTTCTCGTAAAACTCCACCATGGTCTTGTCGTCCTTGTCGGCCCGCGTCTCCTTGATGGCGGTCTTGAATTTGAAACCTTTGTAGAAATCGTTGAGATGTTTCAGCACGGGGCCGGTGACTGCCTCCTCAGGCAGTACGGTCAGCGTCTTGTCCCACACGCCATCCTTGCTGAAATAAGCGGCGGTTTTCCTGCCCGAATTGACGCACTTGGCTACATACTGGTTGTCAATCTCGAACCAGTTCAGGTCTTCGGGGTGAAGGATTTTCTTCAAGAGGTTCTTCTTCACTACATCAGGCACATCCGACTCGGCGATGGCCACATTGCCATGTTCATCAGTGACCACAGTTGCGGGTTTCTCTTTTTTTGGCTTTTCAGGCTTCGGAGCAGCCTCCGGCTTTGGCTTAGGTTCCGGCTTGGCCGCGGGCTTGGGCTCACTGGCCGGCTTCGTGGTTGTATTCTGTTTCGGAGCTGTGGTTTGCTTGGGGGTCGTGTTCTGCTTCGGCTGTACATTGTCCGCCACAGGCTTGGTCTCTGTTGCCGTGGGATCCTTGAAATTGTCGGGATCCACTCTGGAGGTCAACTCGCCCTTGTCGCTGAATGTCAGTTTGGACGGTTTGAATCCGATGCCTTCCTGCTTGACTTCCAACATATAATGCAACGGTTCGTTCTCCTTCTCTTCCAGAAAGGATCCGCTGATGATGAAGTCCGGGTAGTTGGTTTTGACATACTCCGTAATCACAGAAGGCAGCTCGTCTTTCTTCACGTCGTACGTGGTGCGCAGCCATTCGCCCGAGCGGGAAATGTAGGCCTTCCCCACAGCCCCTTCGTCCTTGAACGTGGCAATGTAGTTTTCACCATCCAACTGCCACGCGGACACCTTCACATACGGGTATTGAAAGTCCATAGCCTGCGACACCTCTGAGGGCACATCCGCCGGCTTCAGCTTCTGCGCGAAAGATACTTGTAATGCAACTATTTGAACTGCAAAAAGAATCACCACTAATTTTCCGAGTTTTTTCATAAAAATCCTTTTCTTAAAAATGAGGGACAAAGATAGTATTTTTTTGTACTTTTGCCTCCTCTTAAATTTGTTTTTATGCACAAGATTGTAAGTTTGTTTTTCTGCCTGGCTTTCATCTCGTTGGCGGTGGCTCAAGATACGGTAAAAACCTACTGGAACAACAATAAATTGATGTCAATCGGCGTGGAAGCCAAGGGTCTGGAACAGGGCCATTGGATTTATTATCACAACAATGGCGCCAAATGGACAGAAGGCGATTACCAAGACGGCAAGAAGATCGGCGTCTGGAAAGTCTGGTACGAGGACGGCCGCAAGTTGGCGCAGGAATACAACGCCCAGAACGGTCCGTTCAAAAGCTGGTACCGCTCCGGAAAAGTGGAGACGGAAGGACAGTTCGCGGACGGGAAACGCTCCGGTGAGTGGACTTTCTACCACCCCAACGGACAGTTGTTCAAGAAAGTGAATTATGTGAACGACAGCATTGACGGCCATGTGGTGGAGTATTTCGACAATGGCAACAAATACTTTGAGGGCGACTATGCCAACGGTGCGCTCCACGGCTACGCCTGCTGGTGGACCCGCGACGGCAACAAGGACATGGAGGGCAACTCCGTGAACGATCTGCAACAGGGGGTGTGGAAATACTACAACGACAAAGGCACCGTGGGCAGCACGGGCAGCTTCAACAAAGGCCTGCAAGAAGGAGAATGGATCTATTATTATGACGATGGCAAGGTTTGGAGAAAAGGCAGTTATGTGGCCGGCAAGCGCGAGGGCGTATGGAAAGCCTGGTACGAGGATGGCCGCCTGCAACGCGAGGGCACTTTCGTCAACAATCTGGAAAACGGCCTGTGGACTGCCTACTATCACAACGGCAGAATCCAAGACCAAGGCACGTTCAAAGATGCCCAGATGCATGGCGAATGGAACGGCTGGTATGAAAACGGAGCCAAAAAGTACTGCAATCATTACAAAAACAACAAATTGAACGGCCTCTACACCTTCTATTGGGAGGAGACCGGCAAGATGGCCCGCCAGGGCAATTACAAAGACAACCTGAAAACCGGACATTGGAAGGAATTTGCCCAAAACGGGAAAATCCTGAACGAAGGCAACTATGTCAATGACAAGAAACAGGGCAAATGGTCCTTCTACAACATGTATGAGAAAAAAATCCGCGAGCAGAACTTCGTGAACGATGTGCAAGACGGACCGTTCACCGAGTATTACGACAACGGGGCCAAGCATTTCCAGGGCAATTTCAAGGGTCGAATGCGCGACGGCAAATGGTCATGCTGGAAACCCGACGGCAAACTCTATTACAGTGTCATTTTCTCCAATGGCAAGAAGGTGAAGGAGGTGTTCATTGCGGACCCGAAATCGGAAAGGCCATTCTAACATGGAGAAAAAACGCATTTCACTAACGGAATTCATACAGAATCTGACGCAAAGGTTTCAAACTATGACGATACGCACCTTTCATTTCAATCCCATACAGGTCAACACGCTGGTATTGCACGACGAAACGGGCGAGGCGATCATCATCGACCCGGGCAACTGCCAGAGTTTCGAGGACGAGCAACTCAAAGAGTATGTGGAGACTCACCATCTGACCGTGAAGTGCATCGTGAACACCCACCCGCATATCGACCATATTGCCGGCAACAAATGGTGCGCCACCCATTTCAACGTGCCTGTCTGGTGCCATGATGGTGGTATGCGCATCTATAACAAAGCCTACGCCTACGCTATCGCGTTTGGTCTGTCGGTGGACGAGATGCCCGCACCTGCCAGATTCCTGAAAGAGGGCGACGAGGTCCGCTTCGGCGGCCAATGCCTCAGCGTACTATACACACCCGGCCACTGCGACGGCAGCATCTGCCTGTACGACGCCACCAACAAATTCCTCATCTGCGGCGACGTGCTCTTCGAGGGCAGCGTGGGGCGCAGCGACCTCCCGACCGGCAACCACGAGCTACTCATCCAGATGATCCGCGAAAAAATCCTCACCCTGCCCGGCGACACCGTCATCTACCCCGGACACGGTCCCAACACCACCGTAGCGAACGAAAAAACACACAATCCTTTTTTACAATAGACAATGAATATCACAGACTCCATCAACGCAATCCCGAAACTTTCAGAAGAACAGTTGACCGACTTGGCCGACAACTATCGCGATATTTTGCAAAACATAGGCGAAGATCCCAACCGCGAAGGTTTGATCAAAACTCCCTTGCGCGCTGCAAAATCCCTGGACTTTTTAACACACGGCTACCGTCTGGACCCCAAAAAGATCCTGGAGTCTGCGCTGTTCCACGAAGACTACAAGCAGATTGTCGTGGTGAAAGACATTGAGATATACTCCCTGTGCGAGCACCACCTGCTCCCGTTCTTCGGCAAGGCACACATCGGCTACATCCCCAACGGTACGATTGTCGGACTGAGCAAGATACCGCGCGTGGTGGAGTGCTTCGCGCGCCGTTTGCAACTCCAAGAGCGACTCACTACCCAGATCAAAGACTGCCTCCAAGAGGTCCTCAATCCGCTTGGTGTTGGCGTGGTTATCGAAGCCCAGCACTTGTGCATGTCCATGCGCGGCATCCAGAAGCAGAACTCTGTGACCACCACCTCCGAATTCACCGGCGCGTTTCTCAAGAATGAGAACACCCGACAGGAATTCATGCACCTCATCGGTGCCGACCTGCACTAAACATGCCTCCGGCGCAGTCTCTTTCTGCGCAACTTGCGCTTGGCCAAACGCTTGTATCGCTCTGCCTGATAGAATATGGCCCCTTCACTCGCATAACCTACCATTTCCATCTCCTCCTCGGTGGGATCCTTGAGGAGACAAATCACTGTTTTGCCCACCCAATCCTCCGGCAGACAAAGGGTGACGGTATCTTTCGCGGGATTCAAAATAAGTTTTTTCATGATTTTTTCTGTTTTGGGCATGATTGTTTTTTGACATCTGTTTTTCTGCATTTTGCAATAATCAACTGCTTTTCAACCAAAATCACCCATTTTTATACCAAATCGGTGTCATTTTCATAAATAAGTTTTTAACAGATTTATAATCAATTCATTATTGGCAAATATATGGTTTTTTCAATAAAAACAACCCCTTGAAAATTTTTCTAATAAATCATTATAAATCAATATTTTAAATAAAATATCGTAAAAAACAGATTCACAATGGGGGTTGCTATTAAAAAAAGTGTACTTTTGCAGCCTCTAACAAGAGAAAGGATGTCCCAGTAGCTCAGCAGGTAGAGCACATCCCTTTTAAGGATGGGGTCCTGGGTTCGAATCCCAGCTGAGACACCAGAAGACCGGAACCGAAAGGCTTCGGTCTTTTTTGTATCTTTGCACTCGCAAACCTAAACCTGTTATCGCTATGAGTGCAACACAGACACTTCTCCACCAGCAAATACTTTCTCAAATGGCGATGGAACACTCCAGCCAGCATGTAACCAGCTGCGAACCGCTGGCCCAGTCGGGATCCAACAGACTCTATTTCCGCATCACCCTGGCCGACCAGCACACGATGATAGGCGCATTCAACAATGACATTGCCGAGAACAAAGCCTTTTTCACCTACACGAGGTTTTTCAATGACCGGCATTTCGCTGTACCGCAACTGTTGGCCGTACATCCTGACCAGCAACACTATCTGCAAAGCGATTTAGGTCGTACCACTCTGTACGACCACCTATGCCAGAACCGCCTGCCAGATGGTTCCCCGTCTGCGGAAACAGTGGCCTATTACGAACAAGTGGCCCGCGCACTGCCCGCCCTCCAACTATCCGGCAAGCAAGGCCTCGATTTCTCCGTGGCCTACCCGCGCCACGCCTTCGACCGCCAGTCCATGCAATGGGATCTCAACTATTTCAAGTACTTTTTCTTAAAATTGGTTAACGTCCCGTTCAACGAACAACTCTTGGAAAACGACTACGACCAGCTGATGCAATACCTGCTGACCGCTGACAGCGAATATTTCCTCTACCGGGATTTCCAGTCGCGTAACATTATGGTAAAGGATGATAATGTTTACTTCATTGACTATCAGGGTGGAAGAAAAGGTGCTTTGCAATATGACGTGGCCTCTTTGCTCTATGATGCCAAGGCGGACCTCACACCTGAGTTGCGCGAACACCTGCTTAACATTTATTTGGACGAACTATCCTCCCATATACCCGTTGACAAGGCAGCCTTCATTTCCTATTTCCAAGGGTTTGTGCTCATCCGCATCCTGCAAGCCATGGGTGCCTACGGCTACCGGGGCTACTTCGAGCGCAAGACACATTTCTTACAGAGTGTGCCCTACGCGGTTCGCAATCTCCAACATATCCTTGACACTTGGGCGCTGCCCATCCAGCTGCCCGAGCTCACGCGGGTGCTGAAAGACATCATCTCCTCCGACTTTGTAAAACCTTACCAACCCGCCAACACACTGACGGTGCGCGTACAGAGTTTTTCTTTCAAGAAAGGCATTCCGCAAGACCCGTCGCCCAACGGAGGCGGTTTTGTGTTCGATTGCCGCGCCCTGCCCAACCCGGGACGTGAAAAACAGTTCGCCCACAATACCGGCAAGGACGCCTGCGTTATCGAATATCTGGAGAAGTATGAGGCAGTGGATCTGTTCAAACAGCATGTGTTCGCTATTGTGGATCAGGCAGTGGATAACTATCTGGAACGCCATTTCGACCATCTGATGGTGAGTTTCGGCTGCACCGGCGGCCAGCACCGATCCGTTTATTTCGCAGAACAAACCGCACGCCATCTGCGCGAAAAATACCCATCTGTGAACGTAGTGTTAAGACATACGGCACAGGAATAATGTGAAATATTAATGTAGAGACGCAGAATTTTGCGTCTCTACAAAACAAATAAAATGTTGATTATGAAATGGTTTTTGTCATTTTTTCTGTTTTTTATCGGTTTGTCGGTTTACGCCCAAGAACCCCCGACTTGCTATCGGATTTCTCTGTCCGACAAGAACAACACTCCCTATTCGACCAGTGAGCCTTCGACCTTTTTGTCAGAGCGGGCATTGGCCAAGCGGGCACGATTCAACATCCCCATCACGGACCAGGACCTGCCCGTGAATCCGCAATACTTGCAGCAAATCAAAGCATTGGACAACGATATCCGGGTGCTCTGTGTGTCCAAATGGATGAACACGGTCACGATTTACTGCCCAGACAGCACAAAACTTGCCAACATTCAGGCACTGCCATTTGTGACCGACATCCTGCCCGTGGCCAATTACGACCTGACCATTGATTACGAGACCCAGATCGCACAAAATGAGGACTTTTCTCCATTAGTGTTCAACCAAAGCAAAGACACGGTCGTCCCATACGACTATGGTTATGGGGCCGCACAAATCGCACTGCACAACGGACATCTGCTGCACAACGAGGGTTTTCGCGGTGACAGCATGTTGATTGTGGTGTTCGACGCAGGTTGGAATGGTCTGGATACCAGCTCATTCTTTCAACCGTTGTTCGATAACGGACAGATCTGGGGCACGCGTGATCTGATTCCTTGGCGCAACAATGTGTATAATGGCCACTCACACGGCACCATCGTAACCTCCACAATGGCCGTGAAGGCAGAGGGAGTGCTCGTGGGCACGGCTCCGAATGCCAACTATTTTTTCATCCGTTCAGAATGCCCCGACAGCGAGCAGCTGATTGAGGAGGATTTCTGGGCGCAGGCTGCGGAAATCGCCGACAGTTTAGGCGCGGATGTCATCAACTCCTCTTTGGGCTACACCACATTCTCGGAATTTCCGCAAGGCAATTTCACGTATCAGGATGTGGACGGGGTGACGAGCATCGCTTCGCGCGCCGCCACCATTTTAGGGCAAAAAGGCGTGGTGGTCTGCATCAGCGCGGGTAATGATGGCGCAAATGACTGGCACTATATCGGACATCCGGGCGATGCTTTTGATGTGCTGACGGTGGGTGCCGCCGATGTTGAAGGCTATATTGGCTCCTTCTCCTCCCGCGGGCCCACGTATGACGGGCGCGTGAAACCGGACATCACCTCCGTGGGCGTTAACACCGTGTGCATCTGGCCCGGTGACGACCTTGGCACCGCCAGCGGCACCAGCCTGGCCGGGCCCGTGGCCGCCGGTCTGTGCGCCTGCCTGTGGCAAGCCCTGCCCACAAAGTCATCCACTGAGATAATGCAGATTATCCGCGAGAGCGGCTCCTGCTACAACAACCCCAACGACTCGCTCGGCTACGGCATCCCCGACTTCTATGCCGCATACCAACAACACGCGCACGACGGAGTGGCACAATACACCATCCCCACCGTCAGCGTGTTTCCAAATCCGTGCACCGACTTGGTCACCATCCCGAACCGGGAGCTCAACATCCAACGCGTGGAATTGTATTCCGTCGATGGCCGATTAGTATTCAGCCAGCAGCCGGAGCAGGAATATTTCATCACCGTCCAAGTCGGCAATTTACCTTCCGGATTCTACACCGGCAGAATTGTGACGGACGACCATCAAATCAAAGTGTTCAAAGTACTGAAACAGTGAAACTAATCTTCTAACTATGACAAACAAAATTTTCAACAACCTCCTCTCTCTCTTCTACCCCCGTTTGTGTGTGGGGTGCGGGGATGCTCTGCAGCAAAACGAAGAGCACTTGTGTCTGAGCTGCATGATGCACCTGCCGGAGACCAACTTCCACAAAAACCACGACAACCCGCTGATGAACATCTTCGCGGGGCGGGTGCGCGTGGGCGAAGTGGCCTCGTTGCTCTATTACAAAAAAGGAAACAATGTGCAGCACATCTTGCATGCGCTCAAGTACAAAGGACAAAAAGAGTTGGGATCCTTCCTGGGCGAGTACTACGGACAATTACTGGCACAGGAGCCCCGTTTCCAGTCAGTCGATTGCATCATCCCCATACCGCTTCACCCCAAGAAGCAACGGAAACGCGGCTACAACCAGAGCGAATGGATCGCCAAGGGATTGAGCGCGGGCATGGGCAAACCCTACCGCACGGACATTCTGACGCGGGCGCAGTTCACCGAGACGCAGACCCGCAAGAGCCGCTTCAACCGTTGGGAAAATGTAAAGGAAGTGTTTATAGCTTCGGAGGTCGAAGCCGTGCGCGGGCAACACTTGCTGGTGTGCGACGACGTGCTGACCACCGGAGCCACGATGGAAGCCGCCATCCAACAACTGCTGACCCTACCCAATGTCAAGATCAGCGTGGTGACTTTGGCGACAGCGCAAGGATAGGCTTACAGGGAAAATTGCACGATCACGAACACCAAACCCAGCACAAAGGTGGAAATGACCAAGCCTCGCCCGGTCTTGTCGTATTTGAGATTTAGCAGATAATACCGCAACAATAACAGGGATGGTATTATGCTGATGAGGATGAACTTGGGCACGATGGTTTTGTAAAGGTTGGGCTTGTTGGCCAACATATCCGGATTGGCATGCACCATCAACAACAGTACGCCAAACAGAATGCCGAACAGGATGACGGGAATCAAAACTCCCAGGACAATCCCCATCGTATAGGTGTCTTTTTTCAAAAAATCTAAGAACTTATTGGACATCTTCTAAATATTTAACATCGTTCATGGCATGGTATGCCGTTAAATCATAATGCACGGGCTGGATGGAGATATAATTGTGGTGCAAAGCCCATTCGCAGGAACCTTCGGCATGGTCGGTATCAACCAGATGACCTGTAAGCCAATAATACTCGCGCCCGAACGGGTCCACTCTTTTTTCCATATCCTCATACCAGTATCCATCGGTCTGGCGGGTAATCTTCATGCCTTTGATCTCCTCAAAGGGGATTTTGGGAACGTTGACATTGAGGCAAACATGCGGTGGAAGACCTTTTTCCAACACAGCTTTGACAATCTTCTTCCCGTAGTGGACAGCTGCCGTGAAATCGGCATTTGGCGAGTAGTCCTGCACTGAAAGTCCGATGGCGGCGGTGTCGAAGGAGGCCTCAATTGCAGCTCCCATGGTGCCGGAATAGATGACACTGACGGAGGAATTGGATCCGTGGTTGATGCCTGAGAGCACGAGGTCCACCTGGCGGCCCCGGAGCACCACCTTCTGGCCGAGCTTTACACAATCCACCGGCGTGCCATTGGTGCGCCAATACTGCACACCATCCACGGTCTTGTAGTGCGTGACATGCAGCGGCACATTCATTGTAATAGCATGACCCATCGCGGAGCGCACCTGATCGGGTGCTACCACCACCACCTCGCCAAACTCCTTGGCAATCTCCACCATGGCTTCCAAACCGAGGGCCTCATAGCCATCGTCATTCACCACCAAGATCAGGGGCTTTTTCTCCATACATATTATATTTATTGTTTCACAATTTTGAAAGTTCTGACAGCACGCTGCTGGTCGATGACTTTCAGCATATACAAACCAGAGGAAAGATGGCTTATGTCAATCGTCTGCGTATAGCCGGTAAGACTCTCTTGCTGCAGCAACCTGCCGTTCAAGTCAAACAGCTGATACAACGCCGGCGCGACAGAATTATTGTCAGCGTTTATACGGATAAGACCCGTAGTGGGATTCGGCGATACCGTAATGGCAGAGGTCTCAACATTCTGCACTCCGACAGGACCGTTGGAAATGGGGAAATCTATGAAATCTATCATGGCTCTGTCTTGGCCGGAAGCCGAGTAGCTGTCTTTCTTATACTCCCATTTGTAAGTGTGGGTGCCGGCAGGAATATAATAGGCTGCTCTGGTCCAGTCAACATTGCCGCTCCATTGGTCTTGCAATTGGTTGTCAATGTAAAAATTCAAGAAATCATAATCGGCTTCGCTGGACACTTTGTAATAGAAGGAAAGCGTGTCGTCCATGGCATTGGCATGGGTAACCGTAAGGACACTGCTGGCATTGTTCCCGATCTGACCGGAGCGTGCGGCATACGTGCCCTCATAAACGCCTTGGTTGATGATTACCCACGGATTGGTGCGGGTCGTATCCCAAGGGAAATTGGTGAAATTGTTACTCTCCCAATCTTCCACAACAGCACCCACTTTTACGTAGCGCACAATTCCTGCTTCATAGCTCCCCGCCTGATAGTGTCCGTGGAGACGGAACAGCGTGGGTTCGGTAACGGAAGGTCTGGTAGTTGTGGTGAACCTGACCTCTACGAAACCACCGACTTCCAGGGAATTGACAGAGATTTGGCCAGGAGTAATGACGAAGTTATCGTCTCTACCATATAAGGATACCAATCCGGAAGCAGCAGGAGCGTCACCACGGTTGGACACTGTCACAACCATCTCAACGGTCTCGCCATTATCGAACCGGCCATTGTTGTTTCCTCTTTCAGAATCATCCACACGAATATTATCCACATGAAGTTGCGGGGCATGGATGGCAACAGCATGATTGAAAGATGTTGTATCACCATTGTAGATGCATTTGATTTTCAGCAAAGCCTGATGGAAAGCGGGCACATCGGGATGTATCTGCATCACAAAGGCTTGGTTGACGGTGGCTGTTGCTCCGGCGGCCAGCTGACTGACAGGGGCAGCGCTACCTGTCAAGGTAATATACGGATCCTCCGTGGTAATGTTGGTACGGATGTTGTTGCCAGTCTGGTTGCCCACGTTGTACAAGTCAATGCTGAAATTGACATTTTCTCCTGTTTCAGGAATGTTGTTGTTGCCATCTTGGGGCGTCAAGGCAGAGCAGATAATGTACGGCCCGTTGGCGGGCACACGATACAGGTTGCCCACGTAGGGGACGTAATTCTGCGCCCATGCCGTCACGGTCAGCGTGTCGGGAATTGCAGGTAATGACGAGATGTCCAGTGTTGCGACGCCATTCAGGATGCGTCCCGAGGCAACTATCTCGCCTCCTTTGGAAATCACGACTTTGGCGTTTTCCACAACAGAGGTAAAGGAGATGTTATTGGCACCGATGGGTTGCACCTCGGAAAAAGAAAGTGCCAGTTGCTGCGGCACAGCAGTGCGTACGGCCAGAGTGGGATCGCCAAACAAAATCCATGTGCGGGCCACCTCTTCGTCATTATAGGTATCCAACATGTGGAGGATACCATTAAAAGCAATGCTGCCGAAAGTAACCAGATGCGTGCGGGAATTGGATCCTGTCAAATGCTCGTTCATACGGTCCTGACCGCACATGGGTGGGTTCCAGGATTGGTTCACAGAGGACATCAGCGTGCTGACAGCACCGGTGGGCTGGCCATTGTTGGTGGCTCGCATCCATGCTTCAGCAAAACAAGTGCGCCCCACGTAATCACCATTGACACAAGCAGTGGATATGATGAAGGGCAATTTGTTGTTGTTGGTCAGGCTATTCACGTTGCTTACGCTGAAACCTGTGGTCACCCAAGTGGTCTCCGACCCGTGGCCGCAATAGTTGATAATGCCCACACCACTGTTGACAGCAGCGGAGACTTGTGCAGCGGTTGCCCCGGGCTGGTCGAGACCGCCTTGTGAGCCGGCGAAAACCTCATAACCGGAAGTATAGGTGAAATTGGACAACATCGTGCCGATGTTGCGGATATGCTCATAGTCAATTTCTCCGTTATCGCCCTGACCATTGCCTCCTTCATCAGAAGCAATGCCCAAAAACACCGGGAAATGAGCAGTCTCAGGCGGATTCTGCTCGTATTGAATAAAACGCTCCACCTGTGTGGTCACATGAGCTACCGTTTCCGCAGAAATCTTGCCGATGATAAGGTCAGGATAATTGTCATTGCCCGCGACCTCAGCATAATAGTTGTCGGCGGCATACTGACTGCTCCAATATCCTGAAGACCCCAACATATAAGCGGGGAATTTTGTGTTATCACCCACAATCAGCACATAAACCAAATTGTGGTCCGCGTTATTATAGTAATTGGAAATGTAATTCTTGACTGCAGTGCTGGTAGTACCGATAGATTCCAAGGTAACCAACTCTGTCTTGTATCCGGTTTTCGTCTTCCACTCCACATAGGGTTGCATAGCAGCGCAGAACTCATCCGGGGCAATGATCAGCATGTCTCCCTCATCGGGCAGCGGGGTGGAACGGAAGGTGTTATAGTTCAGAAAATGATCTGCGTAAATGGCGTCAAAAGGTTTGGCCACCTTGCTCAAACTGGGCATGGGCATATTGCTGTTCAGATGGATTTTCACCGTCATGTTTTGATAGACTTTCAAAGTCTGCTGTGCGGGATTGTAAGCGAACGGGAAACAGCGGACAGCCACGCCGTTGAAGTCACGCAACTGGTAAGGTGCACCCAACGCGACCGTATCATTGAACAGGAAGCGGTTTTCCTGATATGCGGAACCTTTCTGATAGGGAACGGTAGCCGGATCCACATTGCGGTACAGTCTTCCTTTGGAGGGAGCGAGTTTGAAATTCGGGACCAGCCGATATTCTGCGGCGAGAACTTCGGCGGTCGGACGGCTGCCTTCCGGGATGATGATGGAAAACGCCGACTGAAGCAGCTCCGGAGCCGCAACGTTTTCTGTTGGATAGGCATCTTTCATCACCAGATGGTGCATGGCCTCTCCGTTGACATCGACCATCCGGGTTTGATAGTCGGGAAACTGGACATTGATGACAACTTCCGTATTGGAAGATGATAACACCGTATAAGTAATATGCTGGGCGGATGATGAAATCGTCAGTCCCAACAACATGACGACCAATGCAAAAAAAGCTGTGTATTTGCGCATAAATCTATTGGTTAAAAATAAGGCGCAAAAGTACAAAAAAGAATCTCTTTTTGGCATGATATCCAAAAAAAATGACAGGCACGTGTAGAAGTCTCCGGGCAAACAAAAGAGGCGCACCGTTGGTGCGCCTCTTACTTTATACAATAATATATTAGAGTTTCACTATTTCGTCACTCTCTCCAACCATTTCACCATACCAAGCATGATAGCCATGGAGAGGAAGCATACCACTGCGAACACGAGCCAGCAGTATTCGATCGGCCATGCGTTGTACATCACAGGTCCGAGCCAAATCAGCAGGTTACCGATTGCGGTAGCGCCGAGCCACAAGCCCTGGCACAAGCCCACCATATGGCGCGGAGCCACCTTGGACACGAATGACAGACCCAGCGGGGAGATGAACAACTCGGCTACAGTCAAGAAGAAGTAGGTCACCAAAAGCACCCATGGTGCAGCTTTGGCAAGACCAGCTGCTGCCATTTGGGCCAAATCCATAGCACGGAATTCCGTACCGGAAGGATAGTGGTTCACGATGGAGACAATCATCAGGAAGAGGTAAGCACATCCTGCAATAGCCATACCGATGGCAATCTTACGCGGTGTGGAAATAGGTTTGCCTCTGCGTGCCAAGGCAGAAAAGATAATCATGATGATAGGGGTCAGCACAATTACGAAGAACGGATTCAATGCTTGCCAGATTTCTGGAGCGATCTTCTCTGTCTGGACGAAGTCACGGGCAAACACAGACAAGGACTGTCCGTTCTGGTGGAAAGAGAACCAGAAGAACACGGCGATGCCGAGCACTGCAAACAGAGCATAGAGACGTTGTTTGATTTCCTTGGCCATAGCTTGTTTCTCCTCAGCGGTATATTCTACCACCTGAGCCTGCTCTTTCTTAGCCGGCTGCGGGAGTTTATATTTGTTAGTCAAGAAAATAATCAATGAAATAGCCATAGCCAATACTGATGCGATGAAGGAGAAGTGAACACCTTGGTTGAAAACGGAGATGTAGTCGGAGCAGAAGGCAGCGGTATCGGTGAGGTTGTAGCCGGGTTGCAGCACAGCCTGCATGGTTTCCGTGAACTTCTGGGTTTGTTCTCCGTTGGCCAGGAACTGGTGGCACAAGCCGGACATGTCGGCATTATACACCAGATGGTGCGCTTTCAGCCACCACTCGCGCAGGAACGGGGCGATGAACGGGGCGAAAAAACCGCCGATGTTGATGAACACGTAGAAAATCTGGAAACCAGAGTCGCGGCGATCTTTTGCCTCTGCAAGAGCCTCGGGACCCTTCTTGGCTGCCTCGGCCTCGAACTCGTCGTACAATTTGCCGACGATGGCCTGCAGATTGCCTTTGAACAAACCGTTACCGAATGCGATGAACAACAGAGCCATGCAGGTGATGATCAAGATGGTCCACCAACCAGCACCGCTGTCGAGGATAGCACCCTCTGCGCTCTTGCTGAACAATGGGATAGCCATCACCACATAGCCGATAGCCATGATAATCAAGCCCCATTGGATGGTTTTGTTGTAGTTTTGCGTCCTGTCAGCGATAATACCGCCCACCAAACTCAGCACGTAGATGCCGAAATAGAAGACGGAGTAGATAACACCTGCCGTTCCGTCTGGAAGACCGAACTTTGAAACCAGGAACAGAAGCAGCACGGCGTTCATGATGTAGTAGCCGAAGCGCTCACCCATGTTGCTCAAAGCGGCAGCAATCAAACCTTTCGGGTGATGTAGCTTGGCTTCGCGCACATAGTAAATCAAAAACGGTATGATGACAATCGTACCGATGATGCAAATTAATAAAGCTGTATTCATATTTAGAAGATTAAAAGATTAATTTTTACAAATACTGTTTGACCTTCTCCACGATGAGGTCCTTGGGGACGAGGCCCACGAGGCTATCTACCACCTCTTTGTTTTTCACGAAGACGAGCATGGGGATGTTCATCACGCCAAACTGCATGGCGAGGTCGTTGTTTTCATCAGTGTCGCACTTGCCGATGATGGCCTGGCCTTCAAATTCGGCGGCCACTTCTTCGACAACCGGTCCGAGGTGGCGACAGGGTCCGCACCAAGGGGCCCAGAAGTCAATCACCACTAATTTATCACCGTTAATCAGTGATTCAAAGTTACTTGAGTCAATTGCTAATGCCATAATTATTGTATTTTAAGATTGAAAATTTTTTTAAGTCGCAAAAATAATAAAATTTGGAACATTCAAAAAGCCGAATCCATTTTTTGATTATCTTTGCCTCGTTTTGAAATGCGACAAGAGAAATAGGTATGTATTTCTAAAAGTATCACATCATGTGTAATAAATCTTATTTTTTCTTAACGATTTTACTGTTTTTGTGGTCGGGGGTGACCGCGCAAGGTTTTTTGAATGACACTAGTATTATCAATTCTAAACAGCTTTATGTGGAATTGCCCTATTTTTGTGATTTTGAAGACACGGTAGAAAATGCCAACTGGGATGATGACGTTTGGCACGGTATACAAATTTGGGAATCTCCATGTATAGGTAATGCGGTAGCATGTGGCGAAGGAAACTCTTTATATATCTCAACCGACAATGGCACAACCAATAGTTATAATTCAAACTTTCATGGAATAATAAAAGCTTATCGTGATATCTACTTCACTCCGGGGTATCCTAAATACCAAATTGCTTTTGATTGCAAAGGTGGCGGTAGTATGCAAGGATATATGAAAGTTTGCTTGAATGATACATCTATAAGCGGATATTTGAGCGAAGCAGATTTCTGGACCCATCACAGTATTATTGTGGATTCATCTTTTGTCGGCCCTCGCCAATTACAACTACTATTCGATTTCAACACCAAATGGAACGCACCAGGCGCGTTTGACAACATTTCAATCAAAGGTGTTTTTCATGAAAACCCACAGGGTTTGGTCACAAGAGATATCACCCATCATACTGCACAAATAGCTTGGACCCCAATTTTATCAGAAGCCCCGCTATCCTACCTGTTAGCCTGGCGCACCCAAACTGATACGATATTCACGGAGATTCTTTTGCCAGCATCCGACACGACTTTTTTTCTTTCTAACTTAACAGCCTCCTCATGGTATGTTTGGAAGGTAAAAGCGTTATACCCAGATAATGAATGGAGCGAATGGAGTAGCGAAAAGGCTTTCCGGACAATGGCTCAACTCCCCTATTTCTGTGATTTTGAAAATGAAACAGAGAATAAATGTTGGATAATCCGCAATGGTGATGATTATCACATAGACGGAGTGAACATACATGTTTCTCCAGAAGACCAAAATAAATGGTTTATTGGAACTCCAAACGATTCTTCCACCAATAATCTATTATACATTTCATCTGATAATGGGGTTTCCAACAGTTACATTAATTATTCAGGGACCTCTGTCTGGGCTTTTCGAGACATCTATCTGGAACCTGGGTGTTCTCAATATCAACTTTCTTTAGAATTCAAGGGCGTCGGTGAGGCAGAGGATTATGTAAAACTTTTTTTAGATACCCTGACTGAACCATCAAATTTCAAGACGTATAATCTGCCCATATCTCTGGTTCAAATCGGAGAGCCTTTGAACCTAACCGATCGTTGGGCGCGCAAAAGCTTTACGATAGATTCCACTCATGCGGGCGCACAACGGCTCTATATCTTATGGAAAAACAACGGAAGCGGAAGAACTAACCCTCCTGCCGCTATTGACAACATATCCATCAATATTCCATCTTGTGGAGTACCTTCTAATCTGGTCTCTTTTCCGCTGGATACCAACACCACTATTTCATGGTCTCCGGGAACAGTAGGAACCATGTCTTCCTACATACTGGGGTACAAAATGTTAGGGGATTCTCTTTATACGGAACTCACCTCCAGAGACACATTCCTCACGATTCACGGACTGGCACCAACAACAGATTATATGTGGCATGTACGATCTGTTTGTAGTGCTTCAGATACCAGCGAGTGGAGCAGTGATGCTTTCTTCACTACCACACAGACGTTACAACACCTGCCCTATCTATGTACCTTTGACAACCAGGTGGAGAATAGTCAATGGACACTGTTGAACGGCAATTCTGAAAATCAGTGGACAGTGGGCAATGCCATTGGCTATGGTGGTAATGCCCTTTACATCTCCAACGACAATGGCGCAAACCATGCTTATTCTATTAATTCTTCCTCTTCGGTATGGGCCTATCGCGATGTGTTTTTTGACTATAATCATCCGGCATATCAATTGTCTTTTGATTATAAAGGTATGGGACAAAATTCTGCTGACTATATGCAGGTGTTTGTGGGTACACCTGCAGTCCCGTCGGGTACTGCTACTCCAAATTCGGCAGTAAGATTGGGCGGACAGTTTTCCAATGCAAATGATTGGACGCATTATTCTTTCATTCTGGACTCTACCTATGTTGGGATTCAGCGAATCTATTTCTTGTGGACCAATAATAATTCCGAAGGTGTTCAGCCACCTGCCGCAGTGGATAATCTCTCCGTGCGTGGAGATTGCATCAGTCCATCAGAATTGTCAGTTGAGAACCTTACCGACAGAGAGTTCACCCTTACCTGGTCTCCCCCCACCCTTTACACCCCTGCTTTCTATACGGTGAGTGTACGGCAATCAGGAAGCACAGCAACCACCGAGTTCAATACAACAGACACTTTTCTGGTTGTGAATGGACTCTCCTCCTCCATAACCTATTATTGCAAAGTGCGCGCCAACTGTTCTTTTAATATCCAAAGTGACTGGAGTAATGATTTGTGTGTCAAAATGTTGACGGGTTTGCCTTACATTTGTGATTTTGAAAATGCGGATGAGAATAACCAATGGTCTTTTGTCAATGGTGAAACCGAAAATAAGTGGTATATCGGCAATGCTGTAAACTACGGCGGTTCATCATCATTGTATATTTCCAACAACAATGGTGTCACCAACACCTATACAACCAATTCATCATCCACCTCGGTTTGGGCCTATCGAGATGTTTACCTGCATCCTAGTTATCCCAATTATGTAATTTCCTTTGATTGCAGAGCATACGGAGAACTTCTCTATTTTTCAGGAGATCCCCATCCATATGACTTTGCCAAAGTTTTTATAGGACCTCTTGCCACGCCAACGTCTGACTATAATGGTCCTGCTGGCACAACACAAATTGGCGAAATCATCTGTCTAGACTCTAACTGGCATAATGTTACTATCAATCTCGACTCCTCTTATTCCGGCCTGCAACGATTGTATTTTCTTTGGCATAATGATAATAGTTCAGGCACCAACCCGCCTGCCGCTTTCGACAATATCATGATTTACAGTGATTTTTGTGATGCCCCACAATCTCTTATAGTAGACTCCACATCCAGAAACAGCATTAGCATTAGTTTTATCCCAGCTAACACAAACGACCAAAGTTGGGAGGCTGTCATCACCGAAAGTGATCAGTCAATAGATACCACACAAATAGTCACACTAATAAGCACCTCATACACATTCTCCAATTTGTTGGAAGATACTCCATACACTATTTATGTTCGGACTAACTGCAATGATACCAATAGCTCGTGGATTAGCATTAACCAACGAACAGAATGTACATTGATAAGTGATCTACCATACACAGAAGATTTTGACACATACAGTACCGACAATGAATCTGCATTCCCATCCTGCTGGAACAGATATTTATCCTCCAGTCCTACCCCTATCATTTCATCTGAAGTGTCCTATAGCAACATTGGTTCGTTGATGTTCACCGCTAATTCTTTTCATGACAGCTGGATTACCACTCCTGCCTTTGATCAAGGGATTCCCTTTGACAGTCTTCAATTGGAATTTAAAATATACAAAGAAGATGAAAATCCTGACTGGGAAAACATGCAGATAGGTATTATGAAAAACCCTTACGATGAGAACTCTTTCGTGCCCGTTGACACAATTGAGTTTAACTCCATACCACAACGTGTATGGGTATCATATTCAGTGTTATTCGATGTCAATCATGGAGAAGGACAGTACGTGGCTTTCAAATATCATTGCCCTGCGTATGAGGGACGAATGTTCATTGATGACGTGGTGTTTTCAAAAAGATCAAATATTGGAATTCCTAACCATTATCAAGACTACCATTTATATATCTACCCCAACCCTACAACCGGAAAATGCACAATCCGCAGTGAGAAATATATCATGAAAAAAATTGAAGTATATGATATATACGGAAAGCCTTTGGATATCCTCCAAATCAATGATTATCAAACTGATATAGATATATCAACTTATGCTTCCGGCATATACATTGTCCGTATTGCCACAGAGCTAGGTGTAGTTACCAAGCGTATAGTAAAGAAGTAATAATAATTCTTAACACGCCTGCCATTTATGGCTAATAGCGACAAAATATTTCTTTTGTCGCTTGTTAACATTATGGGAAATTATGTTATCTTTGCGCCTGCAAACGCACGGTTTGCAGCATGTTTCTAAACGAGGAAATTTTAGCATTTTATGGAAAAACAGAAGATTGACATTTTACTCGGTTTGCAATGGGGCGACGAGGGCAAGGGCAAGATTGTGGACGTGGTAACCCCGAAATACGATGTGGTGGCCCGCTTCCAAGGCGGTCCCAACGCCGGCCACTCGCTGGAGTTCAACGGCATCCGCCACGTGCTCCACATCATCCCCTCCGGCATCTTCCACAAGGAGAAAACCAACATCATCGGCAACGGCGTCGTCATCGACCCCATCACCTTTGAGGAGGAAATCGATGCGCTGAAAAACCTGGGACTCACCCCGACCGACAATCTTTTCATCTCCAAAAAGGCACACCTCATCCTGCCCACACACCGGCTGCTGGATGCCGCGTACGAGTCCCAGAAGGGCGACAAGAAAATCGGCTCCACCCTCAAGGGCATCGGACCCACCTACACCGACAAGACTGCCCGCACAGGCCTGCGCGTGTGCGACCTCATTTCACCCAATTTCGCGGAGAAATACAGCCAAGCCATCACCCAACACCTGAAAATCCTCGATGGGTTAGGCTTTGACTACAAGACCGCCCTGCCCGAACTGGAATACAAATGGAGAGCCTCATTGGACACGCTCAAGTCTTTCACGTTCATCGACAGCGAATATGAGATGTACGACTATCTGCAATCGGGCAAGTCAGTGCTGGCAGAAGGCGCGCAGGGCACCATGCTGGACCTCGAGTTCGGCGCCTACCCGTTTGTGACCTCCTCCAACACCATCGCCGCCGGCGCCTTTACAGGTCTCGGCCTCGACCCGCACCTCGCCGGCAAGGTCATCGGCATCGTGAAAGCCTACTGCACCCGCGTGGGCAGCGGCCCCTTCCCCACTGAGCTCTTCGACGCCACCGGTGAGCAACTGCGCAAGCAGGGCAACGAATACGGCGCCACCACCGGCCGTCCCCGCCGCTGCGGCTGGCTCGACCTCGTAGCCCTCAAATACGCCCTCATGATCAACGGCGTCACCGACATCGCCCTCACCAAGGCCGACGTGATGGACAATTTCGAGACCATCAACATCTGCACCGCCTACAAGGTCAACGGCGAACTCACCACCCGGATGCCCACCGAAACCGATGCGATCATCGAACCCGTTTACACCCCGCTGAAAGGCTGGATGCAGAACATCAGCTCCTGCAAAACCTACGACGAACTGCCGCAGACTTTCAAAGACTACATCCGCTTCATCGAAGAAGAAACTCATGTGAAAGTCTCCATCGTCTCCGTCGGCCCCGACCGCGACGCCACCATCTTCAGAGATTAGCATATTATGCGCCGAAACCTTCTTCTCCCCATTCTGCTTTTGTGCTGTTTTTTCTTTCAAACAAACAGCCAGGCGCAGACATTGGCGGATGAAAAGAGGTTTCTAGACACCCTGCAAGCACAACTGCAAGAGCAATACCAGCGCTACCGCAACCGCGATGTGCCCATCTGCGACCTCCGGTTTTCGGTGGAAAACACCGAATCCTACCTGCTCGAATCCTCCATGGGCAGCCTGACTCGCAACGAACACCGATTGGAATGCACGCTCGTGATAGACCTCATCGTCGGCGATTTGCAAAAAGGCGACATCTCCACCAGCACCTCCGCACCGAAGAGAATCCTTCTGCCCGTTGACTACAGCACCCAAGCCCTGCGCCAGATCCTGACCCGCGAAGTGCAATCGGTTTATGCCGAAGCCGAGAAAAAACAGAAAGAACGGAAACTGTCCGAGCAACTTGGCGCAAAACCATACCTACAATACCCTGCCCCATCATACAACCAAGATAATATTGAACCATCCGCGACAGTATTCGAAGATTTTTCCGCCAACGACTACATTCCGAAACTCAACGCATGCACCGACATCTGGAACACTTTTGAAACCGGTGCCACAGGCCGCGTAACACTCCTCTATACCCTCACGCACCAACACTTCCTCACCTCCGACGGACTTTCACAGACCCGCCACCTCAACAATACCCTTTTGACATTAGAGGCAACCATCGCCGACAAAGAGGACAATATCCTTGCTTTTGAAAAGAACATACTAACCAATCTGCCTGACGAATTACCCGAAACCTCTTCCATTGTCAGGATGGAAATCAACCTGTACGAACAACTCGTCAAAACGGCAGAAACCCCCACCGCAGTGCCAGGTTTTTATCCTGTTCTCTTCTCCAACGAGGCAGCGGCACTGCTGCTCTATCAGGTTTACAAAGGACAGAAAGCCAATTCCGAACCCCATGCGCTACTATCGGTACGCGAAGATGACGCACATTTCACCGTCTCCGCTACCTCGTCCCACAGCAACACTGAACTTATCCAGCAACTGCGCCAAGCTGCCCGCCAGCAACATAAAGAGTACGGCTATTGGGTGAAGTCCCTCTCTTTTTCTGAAGCAAACGGTCTGGTCCCACAAGAGGTATATCGCATTTATGATGATGGCAGAACTGACGAGCAAATACACGGATTGGCTATCGGCGGTACACCCGCCGCAATATGGAACAGCATCATCGCCTGCGGTAATGACAAAGACTTCAACATCGCACCACCCTCCCTGACGCATACATACCCTGTCACCTGCTGCGCGCCCACCGTGCTATGCTATCAATTGGAGACACGCCATGCTACCACCCCGGCCAAGCCCACAATCCTCTCGCCAGCCGCCACAAACAACACTCCGGACCAAGATTCCCAGTTCTCGGCCCTGGCCTCTCGCTTGATGCAAGATGAGATACAGCATTTCTTCGAAGACTCTCTGCTGATTGCCGAGCCAAAACCATATAACCTGGAGATGCTGATAACCGATGCCACGGTCTATTCAGTGCACAGCACCATGGGCAGTGTCATCTTCTCGGAAGAAAGACCCGTTCGCTCCGTCTGCACGCGCGTGCTGGTGGGCAACGACGGTTTCAACAACGAGAACCTGACCACACCCACCTTGGCAGAAGCCCAGCCCTTGCCCCTCGACAACAACTATGACAATGCCATCCGCAGCCTGCATCAGTCTGTGAACGACAATTACCGACAAGCCCTTATGGATTATCGGCAGAAGGAGGAGATTCCGTTTGACCTCGCAATCGCGAGCAAAAACCGGCTCAAGGACCGTTCCGACGCCTATTGCCGTTCCTCTTTCGAAGACACTCCCAACCCCGACTGCAACATCAGCCAGCTCCAGGATTGGGCCATCGCACTTTCAGCGACTTTCAGCCAGGAACATACGCAGATGCAGGAACTGTGCAACTCCGGCGCAGACATATACCTGTACCAAGCAAAAGCCTATTTTGCATCTGCACAAAACGTGCAATATGCCAGACCCTTCCAACTCTGTTACGTGATACTGTACGCCGAAGCACGGGCCGATGACGGGGAACTGCTTCGCGACGAGAAGCGGCTGCTATATCACGATTTCAGAGAGCTGCCCGACCCCGGCATGTTGCAGGATGAGGCACTCGGTATGGCAGAGCGGCTGGCACTCCTGAAACAAGCGCCCAAAGTGACAGAGTACTATGATGGTCCTGTGATGATTTCCGGAGAGGCTGTCGCAGACATATTTGCCCAAACCCTGTTAGAGGGCACGCCTTCGCTTGTCGCCGACCGAATGCCTGCCAACAAAGACAAAACAGCCTTCAACTATTGGGAAACCCTCAAGAACAAAACCGTCATGCACTCATCGTTGAGTGTGCGGGCAAGATATGACAAAGACCGTTTTGAGAGCACCCCGCTGATCGGATATCACGAAATTGACGCGGAGGGGGTTCCGGTGGACAAGAGTACGGATTTGATCGTGAACGGGAAATTGGAGAACCTGCTCTCCAACCGTATTCCCACTAACACCAACCGTTTCTCCAACGGACATCAGCAGCTGGCCTTGGACAATATGAGATTAGTGCCCACGCGCGGCGCGGGCGTGCTAGAGCTCAGTTGCCGCCACACACTGGACGACAAAGCCTTGGTAAAGGAGCTGCAGAAAGAGGCGCGGGCGGCGGGAGCCAAATACGCGTACCAGATTGTGAGCTGCCCGCGCCGGCTTGATGACGGGGACAAAGCCTCCTCCATCATCGCCTATCGAATCAAAGTCTCCAACGGGGAAAAAACACTGATACGCATCCAAGAGACAGAACAGCTATCCGCCGACATCTGGCAACGGGTTTGCACCTCCTCCTCCGATAAAACCGCATATAACATATTGGTAAATAGTCAGATAAAATCGAATTCCGAAAGCAAATCCCCCTTGACCGGCATCCCCACCAGTCTGATATTGCCGGCTCATATTTTGATAAAGAGCATGAAAATCATCTTTTAGAAATAAAATTGTTGAAAAAAAAGGAAAAAAAATTTAGTGAGAAAAAACTATTTACACTATTTTTGCAAGGTTGTAAGAACAGAGGGGAAATCACGCGACAATTATTTATTCATTAAAACATATAGGAGGATTTATTTTGTTAAAGAACAGATGCTTAATAGACCCGGCGGATTTCACTCGCGAAGAATTTCGCGAAATCTTCGATTTGGCACATCAGATTATTGCGGATCCGGAAAAATACAGTAAGAGTTGTGAGGGAAAAATCCTGGCAACTCTTTTTTATGAACCGAGCACGCGCACGCGTTTCAGCTTTGAAGCTGCCATGTTGCGTTTGGGTGGCAAGGTGATTGGCTTTTCCGAGCCCAACTCCAGCTCCACCGCCAAAGGCGAGAGTATAGCCGACACGCTGCGCACCATCGAATGCTACGCGGACATCGCGGCGATGCGCCATCCCAAGGAGGGTGCTCCGCGCATGGCCAGCCACTACATCCAGATGCCGCTCATCAACGCTGGCGACGGCGGACACCAGCACCCCACACAAACGCTGACCGACATCCTGACGATTGAGCGCCTCCGCGGCAACGTGGAGAACAAGACCTACGGTTTCTGCGGCGACCTCAAGTTCGGGCGCACCGTGCACTCCCTGGTCAAGTTCCTCAGCAACTATGAGGGCGTAAAATTCATCTTCATCTCCCCTGAAGAGCTGAGAGTGCCCGAGTACATCCGCGAGGAAGTGGTGAAAAAGAAAGGCATCCCCTTTGAGGAGGTGGACCAGATGGAACCCTACATGGGTCAGCTCGACTTCCTGTACATGACCCGTGTGCAGCGCGAGCGTTTCTTCAACGAGGAGGACTACATCCGCTTGAAAGACCGTTTCATTCTGGATGCCGAGAAGATGACCTACGCACGTCCCGACACCTACATCCTGCACCCGCTGCCGCGCGTGAACGAGATCAGCACTGAGGTGGATAACGACCCGCGCGCCCAGTACTTCAACCAGGCCCGCAACGGCATGTACGTGCGCATGGCCCTCATCTGCAAACTTTTAGGAATCTATTAATAATTATGCTATTGGCTATTGGCCGTTAGCCATTAGCTAAAAACCAACAGCCAATAGCCAAAGCCAAAAGATAAATCATCATAAATCAGAAACACCATGTTAGAAATCAACAGTATAGAAAGAGGCATCGTCATCGACCATATCAAAGCTGGATATGGCATGACCGTTTTCAACTACCTGCATCTTGAAAACGCCGATTACAATGTGGCCCTCATCATGAACGCCTTCAGCCTCAAGATGGGCAAGAAGGACATCATCAAAATCAACGAGGTCATCGACATCAACTACGACTTCCTCGGCCTCATCGACCCGAACGCCACCGTCAATATCATCGAGAACGGCAAGACGGTCAAGAAGGTGAAACTGGAAGTGCCCGAGACGGTCACCAACATCATCCACTGCAAGAACCCGCGATGCGTCACTTCCGTGGAGCACTATTTCGACCACGTGTTCCATCTGGTGGATAAGGAAAAACGTTCCTACCGCTGCGAGTACTGCGACGATATCGTGGTGCCGTACCCGAACAAATAAAAAATTTGGACGTTTCAAAAAAAATTGTATCTTTGCAGCGCAAAAACAAGAGGGTCTCTTGGCCGAGTGGTTAGGTACCGGTCTGCAAAACCGTTGACTCCAGTTCGAATCTGGAAGAGACCTCAGAAAAGAAAAGACTGCCGATTGGCAGTCTTTTTTTATTCTCTTAGAAATTGGTGTACAAACAGGATATGTCCCCGTTGCTATGCGACAACAGCATGACAAAAACCAGCACAATGATGAGAATGGCTGCCAGTATCCTAACGATTCTCTTTTTCCAAAACATAGTTTTTGATTTTTAAATAGATAAAATATGCGCCATACGAGTTGTGGTGCTGGATGTCTTTGAATACGCCCGGCATATCGGACATGTCGGTGGCATCGATATAAGGCACACTTTCCTGCCGGCATATTTCCATGATATTGTGGCACACCTCGTCCAACAGCGGAACCTCGCCGGGACTGGCTTTCTCGAAAGCCAGTTTATTATACGGTTCCACAACGAAGGTGATGTCCACACCGTGCTCCTTGCACACCGAAATCATCGCCCGCAGCTCATCATAACGGTATGTAACGGAAGTATCTACATCAAAGATATTTTCATTCACATCGTAGCCTTTTGCCACATTGTGTTCAAAGTCGTATTGTGTGCTGTCCAGTTTCCCGAAAGCAGGATACTCATCAAGCCTTTTCTGACGCTCAAGATAATGGAGGCTTTTGCTGAATTTGTCCGGTTTCAAATCGAAAACCAGATCCTGATAATATTTCCGTCGCAACCGGTCTAAAAAAAGACACATGCCATCACCTATTCTGTTAACCAGAGGGACGTGCGGCCGGTTGATTTTCAAAATGTCATTCACCAACTTGTTCTTGGGATTGTTTGCCCGTTTGTATTCGGCTGTGGAAACATAACGGCTGAAATAATGCTTGTTGCTGCGGGCGTATGGTGTGCACCAATAGCGCGGATTAATGATGAAGATAACTTTGAGGCCGCGCACGTTTTCATTGCTCTGCATCAACGGGAAATAAGTACAGGGGGTTCTGCCGGCACCTGCCACGACAGAAAACCCGACGTTCAAGGAGGTGTCGGCGTTCAGAAAGTCGTAGTAATTGCCCTCCGTGAGGTTATTGCTCTCCGAGGTGCCCAGCACCAGGTATCCATTGTTATGTTTGATGCTCTGCAGGAACAGATCGGTGTAAAGCGGGTTATTGTCGCGGAGCTCCTGATGGCGGATGGTGAACAGCTGTTTGCCCGGCTCAGGGGCCTTGAACGGAGGAATTAGCCATGCCAACAGCAGGAAAGCGAGCACTGAAGCCAGCACCACCGAACCCATCCAGGCCAAAACTTTCATATTGTACATCTTTTTCATCCGAACAGCAGTTTTATCATATTACTTAATTCATCCATCGGATAGTTGAAGAAAATCCAACCCATCGTAACAAAAACAAACGTGACCACTATCCCAATTATGCGGTTTGTCTTAGTAGGTTTTACGGGATGTTGGAAAGTGAAAATCTTATACGCCGACAACCCCAGCCCATGCCACAGGCCCCAGAGCACGAAGTTGAGGGTGCTGCCATGCCAAAGCCCACACACCAGAAATGTCAGCAGGTAGGCGATGACAGAAACCACCATACGGAACTTACGGATGGGGAAACGGTTAAGCAGAGCTATGATTGGCTTGAACACATATATCTTCAGGAAAGAGGAAAAGGTGATATGCCACCGTTTCCAGAAATCCGAGATGTTGGCGGACAGGTAAGGGTTGTCGAAGTTCTCGGGCGTGCGGATGCCCATCATGTAAGCCATGCCGATGGCCAGGTCGCAGTAGCCGGAGAAGTCGATGTAGATGTACAGGGAGTAAAGCAGGGCGGCGCACAGCACGGCGCCCCAAGGGCCCATGTGCGGGAGCAGGGTCTGGTAGTCGGTGGCGTACGGCAGCATGAGCGGCACGATGAGCAGTGTTTTCACAGCACCCAGGAAGATGCGGCCCACTCCCGCGAGCAGCATGCGCACATTGAAACGCACACGGGTGGTGCTCACCCAATAGTGGAAGTTGTTGAGCGTATCGATGGGCCCGGCCATGAAGGTGGGGAAAAAGAACAGGTAGTTGATGTAAGATAAAAAGTTATGGGTGCGCAATGTCCCCCGGCGGCACTCCACCAGCCAGTGGACAAGGCGGAAGAGAATGTAGGAGAGGCCGAGTTTTTCCACGGAGAAAAACGGCTTCTTCATGCTGGTGGTCCAGAAATCCCCGAACCAGCGCCACACCAGGGGATACTGGCGTATGGCGAAAAGGGCGATCAGCAGCACGAGGACAAGGGCCAGCAGCCAGCGCCATTTCTTTCGTTGCAGGAGCACGCCTGCCCCGTAGCAAACCACCGCCACTATCAGCAGGATGAGCACCGACTGCGGGCGCACGATGTTGGTCAACACCAACGCATTGCCCAAAAGAAGAACCACATTGTTCAGCCAGCCCTTCCGGAACACCCACTTGCACACCACGAAAACCGTGATGAACAACAGGATGCAGAAAAACAACTGGCCGCTTTGGAAAAGCATGTTTATTACGTATTATTATTTACTGATTCGAGGTCCCATTACTGAGAACCGGAGACTATAGACCGGAGACTGAAGACCAATACCTAACAACTAATCACCAGCATTATCTACGTGCGCAAGTATCTCCTTCTTGCTCAGGCCTGTGGCCTTGGCCACATCAGCGAGAGAAACACCCAAATCCAAGAAGTTCCGCGCCGTTTGGAGGAGCGCTTCTCGTCCTTGTTGTACTCCTTGTTCTATGCCTTTCTCTACTCCAAGACCGTATCCCTTTTCAAAGCCTTCGGTCCTTCCCATCCGGTGATGGTATTCCATGGCCTCTTTCACGTCCTCGTACTCCAAGACACTTTTCTCATACTCTTGTTTCTCCATAGTTGTGAGTTTTGACAATTGACATATTTCAAACAACTTCCGGAACTCACCCGCCTCTTCGGGCATGTCCTTCAGCAACATCCCCGACATGTGCTTCAGGGCGTAGCCCCACTTGTAGGCCGGCGACTTCTTATCCGGAAACTGCGCCGCAAATTTAGTCAATTCCATGAAAAACAGGATGATTTTCTTAGAAAAAATTCGGTTTAAGTTGTCCTTCAGGTGCACCGCCCAGAAACATTCCTCCCTGCCCATGAACTCTGGTGCATTGTAGTCCAGGATGTTGAACGAGTAAACCGGCGGGATGTCGTACCGACGCGATGAGGATGTCCTTGTTCTCCTCACTGGCAAAGACACGTTTGAAACCAAAATCGGTCAACGGATTGATGAACACATTGTTTGTTTTCATAATAATAAAATTTGTTTTGTTTTAAGGTAGAGACGCACGGCCGTGCGTCCCTACGGGAACGACCCGCCCGAACGCATCGAACATTTCTACGCGCATGGTGTCATCTAATCCATTCCGTTTATCTAAACAGAACACCCACCTTGCACCCCAATATCGGACGCATGAAATCCTCGGCTTCATCCCTTTGAGGATACATTGTTGTGCAACACATGAAATACGTCGACACATTCAAGGCAAAACGGGGATGAAACCAATAGTTGAACCCGACAGACCCGCACACTTGTATGCCAAAATAGGATTTCCACATATCTTCGAGCACTGGGGTATATGGCTTCGCATCGACGACCGTACGGGAATATTTGAGAAAACGTGAGTAGGCAGCCCCTGCCTCAACAAAAACGGAAAAGGATCTATTGATGTGAAAATCATATCCTATAATTAACGGTATGTTCGCCATCACGGCCGTATAATTCAGAACAGGGTAATATTTGAAACCTGCATTATTCACCACAAATCCCGTTTTGACAGTGAGCCAACCATGAAAATCGCTGAAACCTACACCTGCGAGGACACCGGCAGAAATTGGCCATTTTGGGTGTATCTGGTTCTTCTGCAAACTTGTTGAGCCGTAGAACGTACCATGCGATCCAACAAAAATTTCAACTGAAGGTCGCACTACTACCCTGCGGGATGTGTCATTGCCATGCTGCGCCATACAGGGAAACACCAGGCCTGCTAATACCATCACAAGAATATATCGTTTCATAAATGCTCGTTTCATGATGTGCGTATTTAAAGGATTATTTTTTCGTTGGGGCAAAGATAGGGAAAAAAGGTGAAGGAGGTTCATGGGGTACATGAGGTGAAAGGGGTAAAGGGGGAATTAAAATAAAGACTGAAGACTATAGACTGAAGACCCTTCTATAATCGCTAATCGTTAATCGTTCATCGTTTCACCACCTTCACGGTTCGCATGGTGTCTCCTGATCCATTCCGTTTATCTAAACAGAACACCCACCCTGCACCCCAAGGTGGGGCTGAAAATGGACTCGCTGAAGTCAACATTCCAGCTCGGAATCCAACACCTGAAATAAGGGGCTACCTGTATGGCAAACCTGGGATGGAACCAATAGTTAAAGCCCATGGTGAAAAGGAAATGTAAAG
>Ga0265298_10001466_pt1 | contig 34957 bp, 74 predicted proteins | sample AusTroGonzalo_MG_3_FD_193486 | JGI IMG/M metagenome (GOLD analysis project Ga0265298, IMG submission 193486) | Bovine rumen microbial communities from tropical cattle in Woodstock, Queensland, Australia - Gonzalo_01 | ecosystem: Host-associated > Mammals > Digestive system > Stomach > Rumen ...
CCAATTTGTACTTTATCAAACTTGTAGCTTTTGCAGTTGCTGTCCCACTGGATCATGTCCCTGGTAATTATGTGCTGGCCTTGTAGGTATGGCTCCAATAAGTAGTTTTGCCCAAAGCTTATAGCTCCAAGTCTCCTCCTCTCAGTCTCCAAGCTTGTATATCTTTTATTTACCTCGTATATGCCTTGGTTTAGCTCCTGTGCCTCTTTGTCTGTTTCTACAAACCTGTCCCAAACTATTTGCCCTTGTTTATCGTATATTGGTAGTACTATTACCTGCCATGCTGGATCGTTTTTTATGTGCTCCTCAAACCTTGGTACTATACCGTCCTCGTATATAGTATTACCCAAAAATATTATTTGGGTGTCTCATGTAGTACCTCAAAGCACCTCGTTTAGCATAAACTCAAAATTTTTGTCTATTTTTTTACGGCTTTGACAACTGGCTATTGTATCTACATCGTCAAATATTATTAAATCAGGCCTATGCTTACCGTCGCTGGCTGTGTAGTTTTTACCCCTTGGGCTTGTACCCAACGACATGGCCCTTACATAGCACTCGTTTTCAGTTACAAATTTATCTAACCTTTTTATTTTTTTCTGTCCACCTCTTACTGCATAGTCAGGGTAGTAAACATTACCAAAGTCCCTTACAAACCTTGCCCCATTGTCTGTATCCCCAATAAAGCTATTTGCTATATAGGTTAGGTTTTCCTCTGCATTATCTATATTTTGGCTGTACCACATTATGTTACGACGGCTTTTGTAGGCTATACAGTAGTTTACATACATTTGGGCAATGGTAGTTTTTGCACTACCTCTAAACCCTTTAAAATATACATTTTTACCACTCTCTAAGGCCTCGTAATATTCAACCAAACATTTTGGTGTATCAAAATTGTAATACTCCCTAAAATAATAATTACAGTAGCCAAAAAAATCTTGCTGGTAGTAATACCTCCTAAAAGCTTTGTCGTTTTGTATTTTATTTATTAGATCCTCCATATTTTTGTTTAATATAATTACTTATAAGCTCCTTGTCCTCGTCGCTCAATTCCTCATTATTATAGTTTTTGTTAGTATTGCTTGTTACCTTGGTAGGCTCTCCCAATTCCGTTTTTACTGCATTGAGCCCCTTTACTACTTGGTCCATGTCTATTTTTTTACTCTTTGCTATTCTCTCAATAGCCATGTCTATTAGGTCAAAAAAGTCTAATTTCATTTGTATTAGCCTCTCCATGGGTATTTCTTTTGCTAACTCTTTGGCACTCTTTTTAGCTGACCTCTCAATAGCCATGTCTACTATTTTTTGCTTGTAAAGCTTTTTGTCTTTTGTCCATCAAATCGTATTATTTTTTATTTGGTTGCTATTTGCCAATTTCTCGCCGTATTTGGCTTTTAAAAAGTTGCTTATTTCGTCTATGTCACTCTCGTAAAACTCCTGTTTTAGCTTTGCAAAATCGTATTTCATTTTTTATGGGTTTAGGATAAAATTTTTGTACAAAAAAAAGCACAGCAAAAACTGGCCTTGCTATGCCTTTACCATAATTGTGCTTTGTACATTTTTTACCATTTTCCACTACTTTTGGTTTTGTAAAAGTAGTGAGTTAGTTACTATGTAGGTCAATGGTGATTATATATATTTAGTTTTAGATTTTCAACAAAAAACTATGCAGTTTTTTATATTTACTTTTTACTAAAAATATATATAATATTGTTAATTGACCTACACAGGGTATAGATCAACTCACTGAGCTTTTACCCTTTGTAAAATAATAACCATGAAAATTACGGACAAACTTATTGCCAATTATGAGCAGTACATGAAAAACAAAAACCGAGTACAAAGTACTATTGACCACAATTTATGTGCATTGCAGGGATACGTAAAGTACATGAGGCCCAAAACCACAAACGATATTACGCTTGCTACTATTGAGGCCTACAAAACATTTTTAGGAAAATGTAAGACGCCAAAAGAGAGTATTTACTATGGTATTTATGAGTATTTATGCCCCAGGACTATTGCTGGTAAGATCCAAGCAATAAAAAATTTTGTAAAATATCTAAACACAATATACAACACTGGTTTAGATTACAACAAAATAGCCAGCCCAAAAGTAAAAAGCCAAACTATAAACTTTTTGGAGGAGGAGGAAATACAGCAATTTATACAGCATATAGACCAGGTGGAAAAATACGAGATAAACAGGCTAAGAGGTAAATTACTTGTTACCATGGGCTATACTACTGGTATGCGTCTAAGTGAAATGTTAAAGCTGACTTTGGACCAGTGCCTAAACTTTGACCATTTTACAATTATTGGTAAAGGTGGCATAGATCGTTTGGTATTTATTACTGAGCAAACAAGGGAGCTTTTAATAAAGTACTTAGAGGAGAGGCAAAAGCCTATACCTTGGACATGATACGTAGGTATAAACACAGCAGACCAGGACTATGTATTTATTAGCCATAATCAGGATACCCGAGGTAAACCTATACAAAAAAATAGCGTTTGTGGGCTATTTAAAAAATATAATGAGGGCCTAAACTGGGACAAAAAAGTAACGTGCCATGTTTTACGCCATAGTTTTGCTACCCAGCTTTTAGAAAAGGGTATAGATCTAAGACAAATACAACTTATGCTTGGCCATGCAGATATAACCACTACACAGAGGTACACCCACGTAGCAGATACAAGGCTACAAGCTACCCATCAAAGTGTTTTTAGTAGTTTTAAACCAGTATAACTCACCAATAGCATTTGCTTGCATTTGCTACCATTTGCTTGCATTTGCTACCATTTGCTATTTTTGCTTAGGGCTACGAGCAGGAAAAACCAAAGCAAAAGCCGTAAAACTCAAAAATAGCATTTGCTTGCATTTGCTTGGCTTTGTAGGTACTACCTAATGTTTTAAGGTGTTTAACGGTATATATATAATAATATATATATTATATATTTATATATTACATGATATAATATTTAATAAAATAATATATTATATATTTATATTATAAAACGATCAAAAATTTTTTAAAAATTTACTGAAAATTATAAAAAAACCGTAAAAATTTATAAAAAAAATATAATTTCGTTGGGTAAGTTTTGGCTTATAACCTGCCATCTTTTTTTTGTACCCTCATTTTCTCTTGCAATTTGTTTTTTTTTATATATACTGTCCAATGTTAAGATATGTTTGTACATAAAAAACAGTTAAGTAAATATAGGCGACAATATGGAGGGTAAAGATAAGGTCGTGGGTTCAAATCCCACCACACCTAAAACCCAAACATAGAAAAACAACAGCATATAAAAGCCTCCTGTATTTACTTACGGGAGGTTTTTTTTAATGTGTAGGTCAAACACAGTGAGTTAGAGCCTCTAAAAGCAAACATATTAACAGCCCTGGATCAGCAGTACATTGGTATACATAAAAACTAATGGTATTGTTAGGAGCAACCAGGGCACCTGTACAATGCCATTTAGTTATTATGTATGCTTGCAAGGCCAACCAACCACGGCTCAACCCTAAGAAATAGCATAAAGGGATAACATAGCAAAATAATACTAAGTGCCATTTACACCAGTTTTATTTTGCTATTTTTATTAACATGGAAAACACACAAAACAAAGAAAACGAGCAAATTGTAAAACAGGAGCCAGTACAGGTTGCCCTCAGTGACGCCGACCTATTAGCGTTTATTGAGGACAGCCAACAGGCAGACTTTTACAATGAGCCAATGGCTAATTTTATTATGGCACTTTAAAGAAAAAATGGACAAATTTTTACTTTATAACAAAGACTTGGCAATACTTGACGAGCTAAGCAATGAGGAGGCAGGTATATTGTTAAAGGCTATATGCAACTACACCAAATATGGCATAGAGCCTTTGGATAAACCTACCAGGGTACATTTTGCTACGATCAAAGCCCACCTGGACGAGGACAGCCAAGTACAAAATACCATAAATAAAAAAAGAGCCGAGGCAGGCCGTTTATGAGGGCTTGCCAAAAGAAAACAACCAACGGTAGAGGAAAAAAAAGAAAAGCCCTTGGCTCTACCGATGGAGCAGTACGACTTTGTACATGAGTTTATAGATCAAACCAACCCACAGGTAGCCTACCAAATAAACCATACAAAAAATTATTGGGCCCTGCAATACAGGGAGGTAGATAAACTTGTAAAAGACGGTTACGATTTAGAGACCATACAAACCGTACTAAAATATGTTAGGCAGGACACCTTTTGGAGCAAAAACATACTAAGTATAGCAAAGCTCAGAAAAAAAGACAAAGAGGGCGTGCCGTACATAATAAAAATGGTAAACCAAGTAAGACAATACAAACCAAGGGTAGTAGATTTAGATAGTATAACCCAATAAGCATGGATCTAAAAGAGTATAAGCAACTGCTAAAAATAGTAATGTTTGATGGCACAGAAATTGTAACGGACAAACCCGAGGACATGGTACTAAAACTCCTAAACAGTGGCGTAAAGTTTGTAAAAATTGAGGGTACAATATTAAACACCTCAGACGTTAGGAGGTTAGAGCCATACATAGCATGAGGTATACAGCAGGCAATAGTAGCCGAAAAGGATCCACGTAAAAAGGAGGTTATGCAGTTTTGGTACGATACCAGGAAAAAAGAAAACAAAGCAACCAACAGCCTAAAACATTTATTGGATATATGCGAGGCTCACGGTTGGACTACTAAACTTTAATTTATTACAATTAGTACAAAATGACAGACTTTAATACACTATACTCTATAAACGTAAACGAAAAAGTAGAGGAAAAAAACGGCCTAAGTTATTTGAGTTGGGCTTGGGCATGGGCCGAGTTTAAAAAAAGTTGCCCAACAGCTACTTATGAGATCAAACTATTTGATGGTAAACCATACGTATACGATCCTATGTTAGGTTACATGGTATTTACCAGCGTTACAGTAGACGGCCTAACACACGATATGTGGCTACCAGTAATGGACTGAGCCAATAAAACCATGAAAAACGAGGCCTATACATACAAAACAAAGTATGGAGACAAAACATGTGAGGCAGCAACTATGTTTGATATAAACAAAACTATAATGCGTTGCCTAACAAAAAACTTGGCTATGTTTGGTTTAGGTTTGTATATTTATGCTGGTGAGGATCTACCCGAGGAGCAAAAGACAAAGGAGGATACAAAAACAAAGCCAGCGTTTGGTTACAAAGAATTGGAAAACCTAAAAGCAAAAAAAGACCAATACACGTTTGATACAGCACTAAAAGAGGTGCAAAAACACTATACGATAGACGACAAAATGCAGGCTGAGATTATGGCCTTGTATGGAGCTACGGCATGAGATTTATTTTAGTAACAAAATAGTACAATGGCAGATTTAACAAATTATGGTGAAAATATACGGAGTATACAAAACCAAAAAGCCAGTGCTGAGTTAGAGCTGGCAAAATTACAGGAGGAGCTACACCAAAGCGAGGTACGGCAAAAAATATTGGAAAAACAAGCCGAGGTTAGATTTTTGGCAGACAAAGAGGCTGAGCTAAAAGACAATATTTTGGCTGGCATGTTAGCAAACAACCTAAAAACGGTAGAATTTACCAACCAAAGATTTACGGCAAAGCAAAACCCAGCCAGCGTTGTTATTACAGCCGAGGATCTAATACCACAGGACTTTAAAAAGCTAAAAACACAGGTGGTAGTAGATAAAACAGCCATAAAAAAAGCTATACAGGAGGGACAAAATATTGAGGGTGCAGAGCTTAGCTATGGTTACAGTTTAGTAATAACACCAAGATAATATGGACCTATTAGAAAAATCACAGAAATTATTAAAGACATGATCCAGTGCAGATATACAGGACTTTTTACCTGACATAATAGTACAGTATGAAAAATTGGACTATGACGCCAGCAAAACGGAAATTGAGTACGACTTGTACCGTATAGCCAGGTATGAGCACTGGAAAAATAAAAAAAGTAAGGGCGAAATTAAACGGACCGACAAAGAAATAGAAATGGAGGCCAAAAAAGAGGCCCTAAAAAAGTATGGTGACCAACTACTATGGAAAAAATTAGCCAACCACTACAAACTTAACATAGAAATGTTAAGCCAACGCAGGATAGACCTGGCAGTAGAAAATAAAGCCCTAAGGGAGGCATGACTTTAACCACTAACCAATTACAAAAATGATACAAATAGAAAATTGACAAGCCACATACGATGGTAAAGATATTACAAACGAGCCTATACTGGACTACGTAGAGCAAAACGAGGACGGTATATATGAGCCAAAAACTTTATAATTTAACCAAAACAAAATGCCACAAACATATACAGTAAATAATACCCAGTATGAATATGCACCAGCATGGAGCTTGCAGGACTTTGCATGGCAAAATAATTTAGAGCTTGACACCAGGGAGGCCATAGACAAAGCCAAGGAGTTAATGGGTATTATTTACTTATTGTGGCTGGATAACCAATTTTAACCCTTAACCACAAACAAAAAATGGCAAAAATAGATACTGTGGTGGAGGAAATACTAACCAACCAACCACAAACAAGGGATAATGACCCACTGCTATATTTAAAAATAGCTGAGCACTTAGGCATAGCTCACTACTCCAAGTATGATCTACTCACAGCCCTTAGCTACCAAACAGTACAAAGAGCCAGGCGTAAATTGCAGGAGCACAACGCAAGCCTTAGAGGTGACAGCTACGTAAAAAGAAAACATTTAGAGCATGAGTACAGAGAAAAATATAGACCAACCACGGAAAGCCCTTTACCCTTTTAAACAAAAATAAAATGATGGACAAACTACACCAAGCCTTTATGGATCTAAAAGTAGTAAATTTAGCCAACGATATAGGCGTAAATTACCACACTATTTATAGCCGAGTAGACAAAAAAGTACGGCCAAAAAACATTGAGCTATTACAGGCCATGGATCAGTGGCTGGCAGTTAAAATTAAAAGGCTTATTACAATACATAGAGCCTTGCAAAAGCAACTTATTTTAGAAAATAACCTACAAAAAAAATGCAAAAATCAATAGCAAAAGACTTAGTATTTATGGTTTGGTACCATGAATACATGGACGGCTTTTTAAACTACTTGGACACTTTAATGGAGAGGGAGGAAATAGCCCAAACTCCATACGGCTTTGTAAAAGTAATGCAGTATGTAGACTTTGATGGTAACAATATAGAAAAATACCTATTTAATACATACGGTGAGGCTTTTACATACCAATTATATTTAAACAAACATGGCAACTACTAAAAAAAAGGAGACTATAAGCAAAAAAAAACTAATGGACGAAAACATAGAGATAGCAAAGCTTATAGCCAAAACCAGGGACAAATACACTTGCCAGCACTGTGGTAAAAGAGATAAAGGCCCAAACATGCACGGTAGCCATGTAATAAATGAGGCCAGGGACCATAGGCTGGCATGTGATCCGTACAACATAAAGGCCCTTTGTTATAATTGCCACTTGAATTGGTGGCACAAAAACCCAGTAGAGGCTGGCGACCGATTTAGGAAAAAATACCCAGGTAGGTTTGAGGCACTACAAAAAGCCCACATAGACTACATGAGTATGTGATCTATAAGTATTACATGGGCCTTGGAGAAAAATAAAGAGCTAAGGGAGAGTGCCACAGCATACAAAATAGATTTATCCAAATTTAAATATTGAGCAAAATGGCTAAAATAAGGATAACAAAAGTTATAGCACAAATATACGAGTGAGCCAAGCCAATAAATAGCTGGCAGGAGTATAACGACTTGTATAGTGATTATTACGACATAATAATAATAAAATGACAACTAATACTAATAGCATAAACTTTGATTTAGTACAATACATGTACTGGCTGGGTATAGATCCTACAATATGCAAAACAGTAGCAGACATGCCACAAATAAAAAGAGAAATAATGTACGAGCTCAGGCATAATATGCAAAATATTAGTACAAAAAAACTAATAATTAGAGTATTAAATAAGACCATACCGTACAAAATTAAACTTTTACAAAAAAAAATATAATTTTCTCTTGCAATTTACAAAAAAATGATTATAATACCCAACGTTAATTTAGATCTATTTATAAAAACATGAGCAAAATTTGACCAAACGGCAACCCAGTAGGGAGAAAAAAAGGCGAGTGGACGCCAGGACAATATGAGACAAGCTGGGTAATGGGTACATTTTTAGGCCTGCTGTTTAGGAGACAAAAAAGTACAATGGCCAGCAAATTTAGCAGAGAAAAAAAAAGCCTTGCTAATTTGCAGGACTGCGTAGATTATGTTAGAAAAAACTATAAAAAATAACTTAAAAAGTGTAGAGGTTACCACCAACCAACCACGGAAAGCCTCACCCCTACACTACGTAAGGGTATACACTTTTTAAGGGAAAAAGCAACCAAAACTTTTTAACCCTTAAAAAAATAAAAACATGAGCACAAAACCAACCAACCACAGTTTAGCAATACTTAGTGCAATAGCAGGTGTTGTTATTATTTTTGTTTTTTGTTTATATTGAGGTAGGATCCATAGCAATATGGAGGAAAAAAAGCAGCAAAGAATAGCTGACAGCCTACTAAATGAGATTAACCAACTTTATATAGCCAATGAGGAAATAACAAACCAATGGCAAACCTTGGAGGACCAGCAAACACAGCTACATAATAGTGCTGAGGTAAACAGGGAAAAAATAGACGAGTTGCGAGCAGAGTATAACTCAAATTTTCCTGGGCATGACAAAAAATAGTCAGTAAGGCCGTAAGAGGCTACAAGTATATAGTTTTGCACCATACAGCTACAAGTTGCATGAGTGCAGAAAAAATGAGACAAAGCATGTATAATACATACGTAGCTAATAGGTGATTTGATTATATACCTACACACTATATAGTAGGTTGCAGTGGCGACTGGGTAAAGGTAAACGAGCTGGACACAATAGTAGGAGCAACCCTAAACCCTGAGGCCAACGTAAATGGTATACACATAGAAATAGTAGGAGACTTTAACCAGTGAGAGCCTACCAATGAGCAGTACGATACAGTAAACCAACTAATACAGTGGATCATGGAAAAACACCCCGACTTAGAAATAAAGGGCCATGGTGATTTCCAAGCCAAAAACTGCCCAGGAGTAAACTTTGACTGGGACAGGATCCATAAAGGTAATAGGATAAAATTTAGCCTTAGCAGGTATTACACAGTAACACCAAACCAAAAAAGGTATTACAACGGTAGGACATACGAGGAGGACTTTAAAATAAATTGTGCTGGTGACTGCAACGTAACGGCTAATGGCCATGTACTCACCAACGCAGACAGAGGTAAAAGCGTTGCATGCCCTAAGGAGTACCCACTTGGCACCAAAATATATTTGGAGGGCATAGGAGTAGTAACCTGCAACGATAGAGGAGGTGCAATAAATGGAAATAGGCTTGACATGTGGTGCTGAATTGGCGACAAGGCCTTGGATCATTGGAGCACTTGCCCTACATGAGAGAAATACTGACACATTTTAAATGATTAACACTAACCAACCATGCAAAAAGTATATGTAACACTATATAAATATGCAGATAATTTAGAGCCTGGGGTTTTCAAAGAGATACCACGAGAAAAAATAGGAGACCACTATAAAATATACGAGCTCAAAATACCAAAATGATATGTATTTTATACATGTGGTAGGCACCAAAGAAAACATGAAGGAGCTATAAGGAGTTATTACAGTAGTAAAAGATACTTTTTTATAGGTAAAGACAGCGACTGTGATAAAATACAAAACTATAAAGTAGAAAAATTGGAAAAGCTAACACAGGCATGTATAAAAAAACTAAAACCTATTGATACTAATAAATACAAAATGCAGCGATTATTAAGAGACAAAGAAAACTTAGAAAAGGCCTTAGCAGTGGTAGAGGAAAAAATTAAAAATTGTAAATAATTTATATTTTACACCAACCAACCATGACAGAAAACACAAAAAAACTTTTTAATTTATTTAACGAGTACAACTATTTACAGGCAGAGGGCGATAAAACACTATACAGGCCACGATCAGAGAAAGACTGGCAAGGCATGAGCAGACCATACAGGCAATATATATGCAGTAAACATTTTGAGTTTGTAAAATGGTTATGCAAAAATGATAAAATAAATTTGGACAAATTAAAGATTTGCGACATGTTTTGGGATCTAACAGACTGGGTTGACACAGAGTGTAATATACTTTGTCACTTAGCTATACAAGAGGATCCTATAAAGTTTTTAGCTACTATACTAAAATAACCATGGATAAAACGACACCAAAAAACTATTTAGATTTGGAAATAAAGGACGACAACCCACAATGGGTAAAATTTGTGGACCACTTTAACCAACGACGAGAGGAAAAATTTAACGAGCCTGGATATTTTGAGTACAAAAATAGGTTTGACGACATCCATATTATTAGCAAAAAAATGCAATTTGTAGAGTGGTTGGTAGCTCAGGGCTATATAGACTTAATAAAATTAACTTGTACATGTATAAGGCATACAGATATATTGGACTTGGACTACTCCTGGTGTGATAGGTTGCTTATGATCCTGGCTATACAAGACAACCCAATAACTTTTATACTTAAATGTTTAAAATAATGTTAGAGCTTGTTTGAGCTATATACTTATTTATACACCACCCAATATTGCTGCTTATATGCTTATTGGTGGATATTATTTTAGATCGATAATATAAAAAACATGTTTAGAGCAAAATACAGGATAATTAAATGCAAAAGTATTACAGGTAAAACAGTATATGCACCACAAAAAAAGTCATTGTTTTTATGGTTAGACATGGAGACAAGCCCACGAGGTACCACCCCAGGCTATGATACAATAAAAGAGGCAGAAAAAGTAATAATAGAGGACCAAAAAAAGCAACAGGGTAGAGATTTTACAGTAGTTAAAACATTTTAACCATGAAAACAACGCAACTAAAACAGCCGACAGGCACATGGGAGGAGGATATAATTAAAGCCACAAAAAATAAAACTTTGTACCTTATTTATAAGCAAATTTTTAAGGAAAATTGCGAGCTCCAAGCAGAAAATGAGCAGCTAAAAAAAGAGATAGAGTTTTTAAGATCAGTACAGGATAAAAAGGACAAACCAGTACCAATGGTTATACACTTTTACAAAAATGCCAAGTTTGGAAATGGTGGCAAAAAATAGTTTTATATTATAATAAAATAAACATGGTGGACCTTATTTACATACAGTCAGACATTTTTGGAGACTTTTATTACAAGGTAGAGGGTTTTAAAGAGTGAGAGACTTATATTATTAGTGTTATGCTATTTAGTAGTAATTGGCATATTAGTAGAGAATTTGAGGCAGTAGGTATTAGTACAAATGCCGAGCTAACAAAAAAATGTGAGTACATATTTAACAGTATAGGAGAAATAAAAAAAACCTGTGGACCTATACATAAAAACGAGGTTTTAGATCAATAACAAAATAAACATGAAAAATAGCCCTAATTGGTTTGCAATAGGCCTTAGCATATTTTGCATTGCTGTAATAATTTTTGCCTGGTGGAGTATTAAAAATAAGTTTACAAAAATAATGCCAGGTGATTATGTGTACTGCCAAATGAAAGACGAGGTTGTTTGAGATTATTGGCTTGGCCGTGTAATGTATGTTAGTGAGGACGCTATATGGGTAAAAGGTGGACATGTGCCAATGATCCCTGACGACTTATATATTTATGGTGTGCACCAGCCATATAACGACTGGCTTATGTTAAACCATGTAGACTGTGGCAAAATAGATTTACATATTTAACAAAATAAACATGAATTTAAAAGAGCTAAGGGCAGAGCTTGAAAAAGCCCAAACGGAAAAACAAAAGCAGGAGCTCACCAAAGAATTTGCAGAGCAAAAAACCACAGGCTGTGGTAGATGGGTGATTTTTATATTTTTGGTGCTAATTATGCTTGCAGTGCTATTTTGACTTATAGCCTTGGTAAAACTTTTACTTGGTTACATATTCTAATGAAAACTAACTTTTTTTGAGTTAGACCAGTTTAAAACTTTTATTACTTTAAATAGATAAAATGAAAAAAAACGATTTAATAAACACGTCAAAAATTGATGGCATAATGTTTGAATATAAAACAAAGGACATGAGGCTTTTATTACGTATATTTATGGAGGAGTGCGACGATCCAAAAAGTAAGTTTATAACAAATTTAACAGCTTATAATTTAGGTAGTCAAAATGGACGTAAAATTATGGAGGCAGGAGAGTTTGATACATACGCAGACGCCGTATGTGCTGGTGTAAATTTTGTAGAGAATAACTTTAATTTAATAGAGATAGACTAATGACAAAAGCAGAAATAGCAATGGTAGTAATAATTGTATTGAGTGTTTGCATAGGTTTAGTTACACTAAAATACAAAGCCGATTATTGCCGAGGTAAACCAGTGGCAGACATGCCAGGCTGGTGTTTAGAGTTAATGGGTAACTCAAAATAAAATTAGTTAAACCACTAAAAATGATAGAAAAAAACAAAGATTATTACAAAGCCAAAGTTAAAAAGCTTAAAGCCGAAAACAAAGCCCTAAAAAAAGACAACAGCACTTTACAATGAGTAGCTGGTGTTGGCTGGGGTGTAGTTATGATTTTACTTTTTTTAATAGCCTTAAAATGTTTATAGACCGATTTATAGCACATTTTTTAGCCTGTGTAATGCTACCTGATCCTGAGCAGTACAACACATGTATAGATAATATGGTAATAGAAATGGAGGCAAATACATTTGATTTTACAGAGTAAAAATATATTTACTAATATATTTATTTACCTAAAATATAGTACAATGACAGAAAAAACAGAGCAAAAGAAAAAAACCAAGGGTTGTTTGACTTGGTGAGCTATTATATTTGTAGCTATTATTATACTTGGTGTTATAGGTGGTAACCTAAACGACCAGGAGGCAGCACAAAAAGCCCAGGAGCAACAGCAGACAGTAGACCAGCCAGCACCTGAGCAACCAGCAGAGGAGGCAAAATGCACAGATATTATTACTAACAAGGTTAGCTACATTTACGATTATGTAGAGTGCGTACAATGAGCCTCAAAGCTAACCAATGATAGCTTAGTTATTAGTACGTTTACCGACTGTGCTACAAAGTTTATGGCTGACTATTACGACAATACAGTAAAAGAGTACGACTGTACACCAGCTGAGCTTATAAGCATAAAAAATATGGATCAATTTTACACTACATATACAAACTGTATAGGAGGAGTAAAAACAGATTATACAAAAGACATGGCAGGAGCCTTTGCTGAGGTTAGCCAGTGCCATGCAAACTTTGTAACAAGTTTTAACAACCGACTAAATTAGGTGCTCATAGAATTAAATATAAATAGCAAAAAGGCCGTTATGAAAATTTAACGGCTTTTTTGTTTTACCCTTACAACTTTACCACCTCGTAATATTTTTTATCAAAATCAAACTTTACCCAACGGTACTAACTGAGTAATTGCTTGTGTTTTTCTATATATGCCAGGTTATTATTTCTAACGTACTCGCTTAGTTCATGTAATTTTTTTTGTAACGTTTTGTCGTTTGTATCACGCCGTAGAGCACTATTGGCTGTTAAAACATTATTACAAGCTGTGTGTACTTTTTCCAGTCTCATTAACTCCTCGTAATTATCCTCTCTAACCTTTGTAAACAAGTAACCCCAATATCTATAAGTACCTCCCTCTATTTCCTCCCTACAAGTTGGTCTCATTTCGTAAAAGTTTGTATAAACTCCGTTATAATTTCTACCCTCGTAATTATCTTTTACACATTTTTTACCATTGTGTTTTCTAAGTCCTACACTGTGCCCGTATGTTTTTTTACCAAAGCTATAACCATGTAGTATTGCGTCCTGGTGGTAGTCTAAAATATAGTCCGTATTACCTTGAAAACTCCAACATATTGTATAGTTTTTATCCAATATTTTATTTACTAAGTCGTCGTTATTCATAGCAAACCTATACGACGCAATTTTACCATACTTTTTTACAATCTCCTCGTTACTATTTCGCCATGTCCTCAGTAGATCTACGGCCAGTCTGGTGTCCCAACCAGCCCCCTTTACTCTACCTCGCTGTGGCTCATAGCTTAGGTCGTTTAATTCCTTTTGTTGCTCCAAAGTGAATTTATAATTCATTAAATCAGAGACAGCACCAAAAGCATTAAATATAGTACAGCTCAATTTAGACCAAGTATTGGCACTTTGGTTGTACTCAAAAAATATGTCGTCCTGCTGGTATAGTGTAGGTAGCCCTCACTCGTTACCCTCGTCTAAAATAAAATCGTTGGCACTCTCTCATGTTGCCAAACACCCGTTGTACATTTCCTCCATTTGCTCCATGTTTTTATATTTTATAATTTAAAAATAAACTTGTAGCAAAGCCTATAAACAAGCCTAAGGCTATTAAATAGGCCACTATTTCTATTATTGCTTTTATTGTTTGCTTTTTACGGATCCTGTTATTTTTCTCCCATAAAAGCTTTAATTTTAACCACATAACATTTTTAAAAACTAAAAAGCCTCTCTAACTCCATCAAACTGCCTCGCTCACCTTGTATGTCGCCATGTACGTGCTCTTTATAGTAGTTGTCAAAATTAGCGTCCAGCACTTTTACGATCTCATGTATAAACTTGTCGCTCCATACTTTTTTATTGGTGGTTAGCACTTTAAATAGTTGCTCTGCTGGTGTTTTATTACCAAGCCACCTATGTAGGTTTACGTGCTCGCTATCAGGCAGGCTTACTTTATTGTCAGGGTGGTTAGTACCACTCCTGCTTACTGGTATTTCATGGTGTATGCTATACTTTTTATTGTTACTCATTTTGGGTATTTAAAAAAATAAAGGACAAAATTATTATTGCCCTTTTTCTAATAACCCAAATTTTACTGCCAAATTGTATATTACTTGGCTACTTGCATAAACTCCACCAATTACCTCTACTAATTGCTGCCACTGTATATTGTAGTATGTAGTAGCAAAATAGTAACCTGCACCTAATAATATGCAAAGCCCCATACTTAAATAAGTTTTGCTAATTTTTGTTTTACCTGCTAACCAGGTTAAAAAACTACTTACTGCACCGATCAAAATAATTGTCATTATATTTTGTTATAATATAAATTACTCTGCGACCCAACTTAACACACCGTCTACACTTTTTAGCACATAAGTACCACTGCTTGGCCTTTTGTATATAATCTCGTTTGCCTCCTGGTCGTACTCACATATTTTTGTACCATTATGGTAGTATATAGGTCTTTGAGCCAAAAAGCTTGCTGTGTATCCAGCAGCTGCCAAAGCATAACCAACCATAATATACAGCTTACCGTCTGCACTATTTGGCAATGTGTTAGTCCACCATTGTGTAGTGTCTAAGTAAAATAGGCCGTCTGCTCACAATGTACCTACTAAATATATACGGTCTCACTCTGCCCATGTAGTAGTACCTCCACAGTTTGTGCTGTACCTTAGATCTACACTGGCAGCCTGAGTATACAATGTGTTTGCTGCAACCAAAGCACCATTTGCAACTGCTGTGGTAGTACCATAATATTTTATATGGTTTAGCCTAAATCACCTTGTATTTACAGATTTTGTAGTACCTGTTGTATATTTAGCAGCCGTATTTACTATTTTTTCCCATGTTCCGTCGTCTTTTTCCATACATAAAGCATAACGATCTATGGCATAGGTACCTGTACCAGCTGTTTTTTTTCAGGCATCGTATATATAGTTTATTGTATATGTAGTGTTACTGTCTAAACCATGCCCACAAAACCTCCAATATTTAACATCGCTTACCTCGTCCAGTATAAATATACTTGGTATATTGGCTCACCATACTATGCTGTCTGTACTTGTAGTAATTGCTGCACCATTATACAGCATACCGTATGCTGGGAAATCGTTTAATTTAAGTGTACTATTTGCCACAGTGCTTGTAACAGTTGGCTTTACTATAATTACTTGCCCTACATTTAGCTCTGTTATTTCAGGTATGCTTACTGTTTTTTCTACTGTTGCTGCTGCTGTATCGGATGTACCATAGGCTATACCGTTACCATTTTTACCAGCTGGCCCCTGTTGTCATTGTTCCCCCTGTGGTCATTGCTCACCCTGTGGCCCTGTTAGTTGTTGTTTAGCATTTTCCAGTACTACCTGTGTTTGGTCGTCCTTACCAAAAACTATATCATTGTCCACAAAATCAGCACTAACAATACTTGCACCGTCTTTACCGTTAGTACCATTTGTACCGTTTTGCCCTGCTGGTCATTGTGGCCCTGTGTCTCCTTTTTCTCCTTGGGCTCATTTTTCCCCAGTAGCTCACTGCTCACCTTTTGGCCCTTGCTCTCATTGTATACCCTGTGGCCCAGTCTCTCACTGTGGCCCAGTTGCTCATTTTTCCCCTTGTAGTCATTGTGGCCCACGATCTCATGTAGCCCCTTTATCTCATTTTGGCCCTTGCTCTCATTGTGGCCCTTGGGCATTTACACCAGTGTCGTTACCTCATAAATACCAGTGCCCATTTTGCCCTATACTTGGTATGCTATTTTCGGCTGTTTGTATAATTTGGTTTATTTTTTGCCTTGCTACGGCTCCTGTATCTCAATACTCAATTTGTACCATGTTTATTGTGCTCAATTAGTAAAAATACCCTCAGCTGTCCATATACCATTATCGTACCACCACCCTCTAAGTAGGATCCACTCAGCACTACCTGCTGGCCTATACTTTATGCTATAAGCCACATTTTTAGTGGCTGTTGGTTTTCAGTAAATAGAGTAGTGTGGTTGGTTTAGCTCAAAAGTATATGTTTTTTGTGTTGGCTCTGCTTTATGTGTTACCTGGTTTATATTAGTTTGGTAGGTTTTACCCTGTACCAAATTTACATTTACTCAGTAGCTCATGTTGGCACTTTAATACTATGTAAAACTGCACCTTGTATAGTATTTTCGTTAAATCTAATTTTGCTTGCACCTTTTAGCCCTCGTATATCAGCCAAAGCAGCACCACAATTATTAGCCGTTTGCTCGCTCAATATATCAAAAGTTACTTGGTTTGTAGCTTGGTTGTCTACTGTTCCGTCTATTTCTATTACACCGTTTGTTAACTGCAAAAACAATGTTACTTTATCGTATGTGGTTAGGTCCACATTTGTAGTAGTACCATTGTTTGTCTCAGTTATATTAAAAGTCAACTGTGTGTCGCTACCCTCTAATATTTGCATAGTTGTATTTTACAATATAAATTACCTCTCGTTAAGCTTGGCTTTGATCCACTCAATATCTGTTTGTATTTGTGCCAATTTTGTGTTTAGGTCTAAGTTGTCCACCTCCTGTATTTTTTTTTCCAGGTTGTTTATTTTGCTGTTTAGAGTAGCCCAAACCACACCTAAACCAAATATAAAGCTTACTATACTTATAATAGTTTGTGGTTGTAATAGCCGTTGCTGTAATTCCATATTGCATATTAAGGTATAAATTGCTTTACTATAATATACTCACAAACTCATTTTTACAAAATTAAAAGAATAAAAAAGCCCCTGCATGGTTAGCAGTAGGCTTTAATTAACTACCCATTAGCTGTGGTAGTACCTGTTGTTGCAGGTGGGTAAATTGATGTGTATGGGCTACTTACAATGTAGCTTGGTATAGCCACAGGTTGTAATTTTGTCAATAGCTCAGTAGTTTGTGCATTGTTTTGAGCTATAACTTTTGCCTCTGCTAAATCTGTCCTTAGTTGTGTAATTGTATTATTACACATCATGTCTAAGATTTTTTGAGTATTGGCTGTACAGTTTTGCATAATAGCACATGTATTTTGCTGTCCCTGTTGTATAGCCCTTTCTATGTTTTGATTTACTCAGCAAAACCCAGTACTAATTAAATTAGTTTGGTTTGCTAAATTTTGTTGGGCCATTAACTGGTTTTGCCACATTGTGTTATTATTCATTAGGTCTACTGTATTATCGTGGTTGTTGTTGCTGTTTTGGTTTCAAAGTAACCAACCCATAGCATTATTACCACCAAAACCACCAAACCCATTACCGTTAAACATAAACAAAAATAGTAGCAAAATTATTAACCAAGTCCCCATACCTCCAAAAGTAGTAGTGTTTGTGTCCATTGCAGTTATTTAAGCATATAAAATACTCGGTGTTGGTTTTTTTACCCTTGCAAGGCACCATAGTATTTTATATTGCATCTATTACGGTGTTTACCTCCTGCTGTTTTTGGCTATCCAGCCAGCCACTCTCCTTTATTTGCTGTGCCATTTGAGGGTGGCTTTTTATTAGCTTTGGTACGATCCTTTCGGCAAACTCATTGAGGCTTTGCATGTTGTTAAAATCTACACCTGCCATGTCCTGCTCACTTACTCCCATTTTTAGGAGCTTTGCCTTTATACCACTCGTTAAACCAAGCCCACTCATTACCTTTAAAATATTCATTTTGCTTTGGTTAGTCGTCTAAATCATGGCCGTATTTTTCGTGCAGCTCCCTTAGATCATGGTGGTATTTTTCTTTAAGCCGTTTTTCCTCGTACTTAAACTCCAACTCGTCCCTCATAACATCACCAATAAAGTCTAAAATGTCTACCCCTGAGTTTGGGTGCTGGTTTATCATTGTTACAACCTTTTGGCTGTCCAATTCGTCGCCATTAAAAAACATCTCTTTTGTTAGTTCCATGGTAATTTAATTAAATTATAAAAACAATTTTAAACTAAACAAAAAAGGTGTATAGTTAACAGCTATACACCAATTTTTATAACCTAATTATTACCAGGGATATTATGCACCACAACGATATACCACCACTTGCAATAAACACCGTATTGGCTATGCCCTTAAAAATTTTATCCCTTTTTTGGTTTTTGTACTCCATATAAATTTTACCGTATTTGAGTATATTATTTGTATAATTTATAAACCTATTAAAGCCCTCAGGTGTCAACCACTCACCGTCCAGCAGTTTTATTAGTTTTGTTTTATTTTGGCTTATCATGGTACAGGCCCTATGCCTTACAGCTTTACACTCCCTGCAATATTCCCATTTGCTCTCTTTACCACACCTTAAACACTCCATGCTTACTTTTGGTTATAGGGTAAATTTTCGCAAGGTATACCGTCTTTGTCTCAGTCTAAGTGTCTGTGTCCCATGGAGTAGAGGAGGTTGGCTTTTCGCCTGCTGTCTATGTTTTCGCAGCTTACCTCGTTACTGGATCGTAAAAAAAGGTTTAGGCTTATACTCATTGCCAGTACTGCCAAAATTAGTAGGTTTATTAGTTTGTATATGCTCTTGTTTTTGGTTTTTCTCATTGGGTTTTATGTTATAAATTTTAATCGTATCTAATATCTGTTATATATCAAGAAGTACTACAGTAAGAAGTACCTTGGTGCTGGTAGGCTGCTCTATAATAATATCATTTTTTAATAGAAAATTTTATAGTATTAGTTACTGTTATATTACCCGAGTTATTAGCAATTCCTCATAGTCATACTGTTTTTATATCGTTCCAATTAGTGTTATCTGTACTGCATTGTATTATACCAAAAGAGTCAAGATTCGTCGTATTATATAGAGAAAGTAAAAAATCGTATTCTATTTCTCCACTTTTCATAGCTTGGAAAGATCCAGACTGGCTAGAGTTCGCACTTATTCTCCAAAAGCTCATATCTCAGCTTAATAAGTGACGATAAGGCTTTATATCTATATTATTACCTACTATATGTCATAGGCTATAAATTCCGTCTGCATACATATCGTTTGTTGCTGTATTTTCATATTGTCAGTCAATTCAAGAAGAAATTGTGTAAACTTTTCAAGATTTACCACTTAGAGACTGCGAAGATCCCCGACCAGTATAGGTATAAGTATTTAGTCTTATAGATAATTTTTTACCGACGATACCTTTTAATGGTATAAATATATTGGCTTGTGCATCTGTATGGTATATACAAATAAAAATATCGTCTATATATACCGATACAGCACATTTATACCAAGTAGTTTCTATAGAAAATCAAGTAAATATAACATCTGTAGCAGAGGTAAATATAGCCGTAGTACCACTAATATTAGTAGACCAATTAGTAGTAGCTATTGTAGCTTTTAGCCTTGGATTATCTATTACAGCTGAGTTAGTAAAAGGTATGGTTCAAGCCGTAGCCATCCTTACTGTATCTCAAGCACTACCACTATCTAAAATAATTCCGTCTATCCAGTTTTTACCTATTACTCAAGCATTACTATTATAGGCTTTTCCGTCTGTATCTATATATACAGCTCCTTTACCCTCTCAAGCTGTAACTGCCTCTCATAATACTATAGGTGTAGATATACAGCTTGGTACTAAATTAGCATAAGATATCCTTTTATTATTATAACTATCTGCACTATCAGCTATTACTAATTCGTCTGTCCTACCTGGTACGACTTTTTCTGTTAAACTATGTATCTGCAACCCTCCAAGGTTACCTCAAATTGTGTCCAGCCTTCGGTCCTCTATTTCTGTAATTTCTCAGCTAAGTGTGGTTACTTTTGCCAGCCTTGTATATCTTGTATCTCGGTCTGTTGTACTTATTTGCAGTGTACCTGTACCGTCTATCATTATATAATTTGTTGCATTATTTGTTAGTAATTGGTCGGTAGTACCTGCATATACTATATTGTCGTCTGCACACCTAAAATTACCTGGCATAATATCAATAGCCAAAGGTGTGCCACTTGCAGCCTCTAAAACTCTCATACGATCCGTACCCTGTGTCTCCAAAAACTTTATACCATTATTTATTAGGTCTAATATTTCCTTTGGTATGTATACATTTATAGTGTCGCTTGTATCAAAACTAAAACTTGTTTGGCCCTGTGTGTTTGCATCGTCGCTACTTGGACATGCTGCATATTTTCTAACTACTGTTAAAGTATCGCTACTTACATTTGTTATTAGTACAATTTCCCTTTTAGTTATTTTATTATCCTCTATATGCTCCAATGTAGCCAACATGTTTGTAGTAAACCTTGCCCCTTGTCCTGTGTCTAATTGTATTGTGGTTGCAAGGCTACTAACAGGAGCACTTAAAGTACCAAATACATTGTTTTTAATAGCATAGTTTGTATACCTACTCATTTTTGCATATTTTATTAGTTAAAAATTTGCTCAGCAATATTTGTATAATAGTTTAGTGTTACCTGTACCTGCTCGTACTTGTATGTAACTTTGTATATTTGTGCATTATCTATGTTTAGATCGTTATTTCTAATTTTTACCGTATCTCATGGGTGCACATTTTCTATTGGGTATAAACAGCTTATTGTTAGCTGTATGTTTTGTACCTCGTTTTTATGCTCGTTTAGGTACTCGTCCCTGTATAGCTCTGCACTTGTTTGGTTTGTTAGATCCTCCCTTGACAGTACCACCTCTTTTACTCCATATAAGCTTATACTTGTAGGATCCGTGGCAATACTGGTTGGTGTACTTACACCATTATCGTTGTATGTTACCTGTACTGTATTGGCCACTTTTTCTTTGTCCTCAGGTACTGTTAGGGCTGTTATATCTTTTTCGTATGTTAGCAAGTGTGTGGCACTTACTGGTGTAGGGTGAAAATGTACAACTCCGTCTGCTCAAACAAACAAGTAATAGCTTAAACCATTTACCAAATTTTGTATAGCATCCCCACAGTTGTTTGTGTTAAATTCCAGTGTTATACTTGTACCGTATGTATCTATACTGCTGGCTGTATAACTCAAAGTATTTGGGTATATGCTAACAAAATAATCTATAATAAATTTTAGTATATCTGCTGGGTCTCATGTTTTAGTAAATACACTATCCCCATTTTGTAGGCCGTCTTGCCTAATTATTACCTCCTGCAATAGACTATACAGGCTTAAAAATACTACTTGTATATTTTCTTTTTGGTTGCTATAAACCCTGCTAACTTTACTTAGCCAACCACTATATATTAGCAAATTATCTACCCCTGTATTATCGCTCACATACACTTTACAGTACCTTATACCATTAAAGTAATTTGTGTCTATTGGCAGGTTTACATTTAGGCTCATTTCTCCTTGTCCTGCATCTATGCTCTCTGTAAAGCTTATATCGTTAGTTATTAAACCAGCTGGTAAAACCTTTACAAATTGCATGTTACTATCGTATAGTTTTACTATGTATTGTTTTTCTATTGGCTCTACTGTTACTGCATAGTATTGGATGTCCAATGGCTCACTATATGCCACCTCTCAAACATTACCTTGGTCGTCTATTGGGCAAACTCCACAAACTATATCGCATGTTTGGTCCGTTATTAGCAAAGTGTATGTATTACTTGTCTCGCCAATAATAGCCTCCCCATTTCTATACCACTGGTACTCAGTAGCTCCCTCAGGGTTGTCGCCTGTGTATTGGTAGGTTACCGTGAGGGTAGCCCCAACTTGCATAGATCATGTAATTATTACCTCGCTGGCTGTTGGCATTACAAGTAATTTTTACTAAATAAAACACTTATGTCGTAATTGTATGTACCATTACTTACTACATTTAAGTTATTTACACCAGCCTCTAATTTTGGAAATTTACCACCAAAATCTATGCTGGCATCGTTTATAGTTACCACCTTGTTTATCGTGTCTATTTCCACAATATCGTCTGTATTTATAGTCTCATTTATTATTATTTGGTTGTCTCAAATTTTTACTTTTAGCTGTGTAACACTGCTGGCACTATTTACCAGTATGTTTATAATAGGGTTGCTGTATTGGCTACCCTCATTGTTTATGTCCTCGTTTATTTCAGCATTTACACTTGTAAATAAAGCACTGCTCCAAACTTTTTCGCTCCAAAATGGATCCAAAGCAGTAAAAGTTAGCTTAAATTTACCTTTGTCCACATCATAGTGGGCCCTGTTTATTATATCGCTGTTTGTTAGGCTACATAATATCCTACGGTAAACTCAATTAACTTTAAAATCTAAGTAACCTGTTTTAACACTCAGGGCCTTTTTTAAGGCATCTATTTTGTTTTCTATATCCTCGCTGTCTGCACCAAGTATGCTACCAGCCAGTGTTATAGTCCTTTGCTTGTAAAATCTGTCCAAAACACCACCACCGTCGTTTTTAGGGTTGTCGTATGTTAGCAGGTTTATTTTTGGCATATTCCAAAAATTTATATCGCTGGTTACAAAGTTTTGGTTTTGCAACCCAAAGCCGTTAAATACTATGTCGTCTGCACCAGCTCAGGTTGTACTCCTTTTACCACCATTAAACAGTATACTATTAAAGTGTCATAGATCAGGCATATTTTATATATTAGTTTAATAAATACCTTTTTTGTATAGCTCTAATTGCCTTGTTATAGTCTCAGCTATTGTATTTGCCAGGCTTTGCTCGTCTGCCTCGTTTGATACTGCCACACCTCCCATGTTTATATTTACAGTTATTGGGTTACCACCACCCATGCTGTTTAGATCCTCATTTTTTACAATACTACCATTTTGGCTTGGTACAAACATCTCTGGTCCATTTTCTCAAACCAAATATGGTTGCCCTTGGTATACTGGCCCTCAGCTCGCCCTGGTGCTTTTATCACCACCAAAACCAAGCCACTCCTTTGCACTGTTCCAAGCATCTTTTAAAGCCTGTACAGCCCTTTTTATTCTATCTACTAAGGCATTTACTTTGTCTACGATCCAATTATACCCCTCCATAAATCAGTTTTTTATATTAGTCCACATATCGCCAAAGGCCTTTGTCATTATATTATCTATGGTTTTTACAATATTTGCCCCAAAATCTTTTATTTTAGTCCATGCTGCCTGCCAGTCTCCATTAAATATATCTACCATTACACCAATGGCTGTAAAAAATCACTCAAAACCAAGCTTTATTACATCCAATGCTGTACTAATTAACATTTGCACAAAGTCCCAAAAGGCTTGTAAATATATTTTTATAGCCTCTCAGTGTTCCTCCCAAAACTTTTGGAGCCCACCTATTCGCTCCTCAATATAAGGCTTTACAAAGTCTATTACCTCCCTTGTCTTTTCCTGTATTCCTCCTCGGTCATTTCTCCAAGCTGTTGCAAGTAGCCCTATTGCAGCTATTACCCAACCTATTGGCCCTGTTAGGGTACCTATTGCTGTGGTTATTGCTGGCAAAGCCAAAGCTAAACCACTTAAACCTGCAACCAAAGCAGCTATACCAGCTACCCATTTTAGTGTACCTGCTACCAGCTCGCTATTATTCGCTATAAAGTCTGCTACTTTATCCAGTATTGGCTGTAAAAAGTTTAGTAATTTTTCCAATACTGGTACTAAGGCCTCCCCAAGGGTTACCTTTATATTTTCCCATGTAGTATTTAATTGTGCTTGCCTCTCAGCCATAGTTAGGGCAACCTCGCCAGCTGCTGCCAATTCCTCTTTACCTTGTTTTACTACTGCATTTATGAGGGCTTGCTTTTTTTCAGCCTCTGTTAGTTGGCTAACGGTTTTACCTATACTTTTTGCATATTCCTCCTGGGCCTCGCTTTGCTTAATTACTATACCCAAGTTGTCCAGGATCATTGCACTACCTCTACCAAGTCAGGTTACTATGTCCTCCAAGGCCTCCTCCATAGTCCTACCCATGGCCTGTCCTTTTACCCTGGCTATTTCCATTAGGGTGGTCATTTCGTCGGTATTTTTAACCACACCCAAACTATATGCTTTATTTGCAGCACTCATTAAGTTAAAGTTGGACACAGTACCTTTACTTGCCTTTTGCATAGCTTTTAGCATTTCGTCAGCACTTACACCCACACTATCGCTTAGCCTCTCAAAACTATTTTTTACTGGCTCCATTTGTACTGCACTGTCTACGGCTTTTTTACCAATAGCAACTACGGCACCAGCCACAGCCGTTGCAGCAGCACCCACAGCCTTTAAAGCAGTTTTGGTACTCTCAGACATTTTTACACTTTTTTCTTTTAGTTGGTCTATATTACCACCAATTTTGTTAAGCTCTGCCGTGGCATTGTTTTTAGCCTCCAATATTAGATCTATTACATAGTTTGTATCAGCCATATTTTTTATAATTATTTATGTGAATTTTTAGCCCTTTGCCTTGCCCTTTCGTTTTCTATGTGCTCCCATTTCCTTTCCTCCATTAACATGGTATAATGTAATTGTAGCATGTGCTCGTTTTGGTTATCCAGCTCGCTTGGTGTACAGTGGTACAGCTCTTTAATTAGTATGTAGTCCCTGTGCTCCTTACTTACATTATGCCCAGTCCTCAAAGTCCTTATAAATTGTGTTATTACCTCCTCGTTAGTTACTCCCATTTTTGATCTCACCAACCCTTTTTAGTATTTCGTTGTAGCTGTTTGTATCCATTTGGTCTATGTCCTCCTGGGTTAGGTTGGTCATTGCCATAACTAAGTAGTCGTTTGCCAGTTGCATGTTTTTTAGTTCAATTTCAACATCATTTGATTTGGTGCTGGCTTTACTGTTACCAAATAAAATGTTGTTAAACTCACGATCTACCAGCCTTGTATAAATTGGTTTAAATTCCACATTTTTTGCTGTACCGTTAATTGTAATTTCCATTGCCTTGTTTTTTATAAATTAAATAGCTCCTGTTTTAAGTAGGGTGGTAGTAGGAAAACAAGAGCAAAACCTAAAACCACCCAAAAACTGCATTATTTAAAGCCGTGTCTTTTAGCACCGTTGGTAGGCTCCACAGCTTATTGGTCATTAGTAACCTGTGCTGTTGCTGTTTAATAGCAATACCTCAATAGTTGCATTAGTAGCATTATCGTACTGTGCTGTAAATCACATTGTTTGCTTTACTATGTCGTTATTACTATCTGTTTTTGTCCACTCATTTAGTCCAACTTTCATACAGTCAATATAAATAGCTGGGTAAATTCATGTAGCCAAAGCATCTGCATTAGTATTCTCTGCAAAAAACCTTAGAGCTTTTTTATCGCTGTTTATTACATAGTCCCTTAGTGTAGTACTTGTATATAGTGCCTCAAAATCTCCGTCCACTGTAAATTGTTGGTTGTGTAGGCTGTCTATATCTGTACTACCAAAGCATTGTATGTCTGTTAAGTTTTTATTGATCGTTAGCCTAAAATTTTGCATACATTGTGTACTTGCATTATTTAGCCCTGTCTCATTATTAGCAAAGCTTACACCAGCCATGCTTGCCAAAAATGGTGCCTCGTCGCTATATGCTGGGTTTTGTCCTGTTGCTGTTTGCATTTGTTTACCCATAAACTCTGCACTAAACTTTACATAGTCTGCTACCTCGCATGTTAGCTCAAAGCTATTTACCATACAATATGGAGCCTTAGCACCAGCTATTGGATCGTCGTCGTACAAAGTAAAAGTAGGGTGGTTGTTACTGTTTAACCTCTCAAAAAAGTGAGCATTAACACCACTTACAGCAGTAGCTGTCATAGTCCAAGTACCGTCTGTAATACTACCTGTTTGGGCTTTATCAAAAAAGTAATAAGTTGTGCTGTTTATTTCTATAATTTTTTTTAGCACACCTCCATTGCTTACTGTATCACCCCTTGCAGGAGTACCACCACTTGGTGTACCTGTTACACAGTATAATTTTGTGTATTTTCATAGAGCACCTAATAATAGGTAACCTATAAAGTCGTCCCTTACAATACCTGTTAAAGTAATTGCCGATGTATTTTTAGTGGTGTAGCTTTCGTATACCTCGTCAATAACTCCGTAACCTGAGCTGTCCACAGCCTCCTCAAAACTTGGGTTTAATACACCTCCCTCTTTTGGGATCCATACCTGAGCACTAACGGCTGTACCTGCCGTTGCCTCTTTTCAAAGTCCTATTGCAGACCTCCTACCAATATAAGCATTAGACATTTTGTAATTTATTATAAACTAAATAGATTTGTTTTCATAATCTCCACCTGTTAGGGCTTTTATTTTTTCCTCTGCCTCCTCCAAACTTTTAGCCAAAACACTTACACCAAACTTTGGAAAACTAAACCTTTTTTGCCCTGCCTCTTTTTTTTCTATAATAGAGCTGTCGTCGTTTACCTCGCATGCTCCGTCTATACATCTTTTTTTTGCCATGGTTATTTATTTATAGTTATAAATTTACATGTAACCTGGAAAACCCTTAAAGGCTCCTGTGTGTCCGTAAAACCTCGTAAATAGTCAAACTCACACTTAACCGTGTATCAATTATTATTACTCCAAGTAATTGTCCCTATTTCCTGTAATTTAGCCATTACCATGTCGGCAACTACCCTTAGGTTGTCCTCCACAGTTGCTATATTATCCTGGATCCTGTCCACCAACCTTACCTCATAATTTACCTGGTTTGTGTAGTTACATGTATCTAAGTAACCACTACTACCACTACCAGGAGTAATAATAATTGCAGGCAGGCTTATACCTCCCTCTACTTTTACATCGTAATTATAAACAGCACCCACTCTTTTGTCGGTGTTTTTGATCTCCAACATTTTATTGTATATAGTATCTCCTATTGTTTTAAAACTATATGTGGTCGCTGTCATTAGTTAAGTTTTTCGGATAAAGCATTTTTTATTATTTCTTTAAACTCAGGCACATGCTCAGTATATCACCTTTTTAAGTAGTATTTTGTCCATGGGTGTAGGTTATTTTCGTACTCTCTCCTACGAGAATATGCAACAGGGCTACCCACTATGGCTATACCTTGTTTTACACTATCCCAATTATGGCTTATACTCCTTTTTAAAGTACCTCACTGCCTACCGTTTTTGTACTCTCCTACTGGTGCATTTTCTTTGGCATAGTTTTGGACCTTTTGGCTTATTTTTTGTAGTAATAATTCCACGGAAAAACCAATATTTTGGCTTAACTGTCTTACTTTTTCTATATCGCCGTCGGCCTTTACACTAACTACCATTAGATTTTTGTATAATTACTTTGTAAAAATTCCTTTTTGTACCTTGCCAGTCCTCAATGTTATTTACTATGTAGTCTATACCGTCAATTACTAATTTATCACCAACCCTTAGGCTTTTTTGTGTGTACATTTTTTTTACATTGTACATTGTGCCTTGTTCAAAACCGTCCTTAGTACCAACTGGCTGTATTGCACATGCAAACATAGCACCAGCCGTATAAGTACTTACCTGGTTGGCATCCCTTGTATAGGTGTATAATTGTGCTTTTTTATTAAATAACATGCTCATTTTTTAGCAAGGCAAATTAAAATTTTTATATTTATCCAGCAAAGCTTTAAATTTAAAGTATTGCTCCTCAGGTGTTTGGTTGTTTATTGTACCAAAGCTTATACTCTCGTCGCCAAGCCTATATTGGCTTACACCTTGGTAGTCTTTTGTCTGCCACATACCACCTGCAAGCATCATTACCATAGTTTTTATATCCTTTGGTAACTGGTCTACTGTTGCATCACCAACCAAAGCAGCTCTATTATAACCTCGTTTATATTTTATTCTCATAAACCCAAAATTGTCGTTTACACTCAAACTTTTAAATATTACTTTACGATCCTGTACAATTATGTAGTCTGTACCAAGTACACCATTGTAGTCTGTACCGTCTACCTGTAATATGCTTTGTACTGGCTTATTTGTTAAGTATATATTTAGGCCATTAAGGTTTGTATAAACTTTTCTAAGGTCTACTAATTCCTCACCCTCTGTTTGATCAAAAGTAGTTACTCCACATAATTTGTTTAGTAATTCCTCAGCACTTTGTAATAAAGTGGTTAGGGTGCTGTCGCTTTGGTCTCAGCTTACACCTATATAGTCTTTAAACTCTGCAAGTGTTACATACATAGTAGCATTATTTATTTTTAAAACTCTTTTTTACTGGCTTTTTTACTATTTCCTCCTCCTCATTTTCTGTATTTTCTATTGGTCCGTTTTCTTTTTCCTCGTCAGGTACCAACTCAAACAAGCTTTTATAATTTCTCAATAGCTCGTCTGCTTTTTCTGTTTCAAAAGTAGCACCAGGCTTTACCATTTCTTTACCATTTACTGTGCTAACTAATTGCTCTGTATCGGATATGTTTAATAAAGTTTTTAGCATTTTTACTATTTATAATATGTAAAGGCTTTACCAAGGAGGGTACATGGTGTACCCCCTTAGCAAAGTTATATAGTACAATTAGACAGTTACATTTATACCTGCTGCAACAGTTGTACCAAGTCCAGCTACTCAGTTTGCAATAGCAAAACCAAATTCCATAGTAGCTACCAAGTCAACTCATTTTCCAGGTACTTTAAATGCATCAATTTCCAATGGTTGTCCAAATCAGTATTGTACTGCTGGTTTATAAATAATTCCAAAAGATCATTTAGTATTATTAGATGCAGTAGCACTTACTTTACCGTCAGCCTCAGCCAAAGGTCGGTCTCTTGCAACTAAAATGTCAATGTTCCATATCTTAGCCAAAATACCACTTGCAATAGTTGCATTTGGTCCAAATTTATCCATTGTTACTACCTCTGTTAAAGCCAAAGTTTTCATGTATACAGAGCTTGGCATTAAAATTAACAAGTCTTGTAACATGCTTTGGTATCATGGATCCAATAAAGCCAATACAGCCAAAAAGTCTCCACTATCCAAAGTACCAGCATTAACTGTTTTAGAGTTGTTTATAGCCAATTCTCTAATACCGTGGTCGTTTTGTAAATAGTAAAGTCCTGTTGTAGGTGCTGCATCGTCGCTGTTTACATTTCCAGTAGATCCTGTTTCAGCATCTCAGTTTATAATTACAGCATCAATAGTCCTTGCAGCTGCTCTGTTTATTCTTTCTCTAATTAGAGCCTCTAATTGAGCAGGTCCATAATTTAACTCTCTTTTTGACAAAGACACTGTTAAAATGTATTGTCATTGTGTAATAGTAACTGCTCATGTAGCAGGTCCATTGTTAGCAGGTGTAACAAAAGCACCAGCTCATGTAGTCCACTCTGTGTTACCTTTAAATAGTTCTGCCTCTCATATTACAGGTACTTTTGCACTAATAGGCATGTTATTACCATGGTTACCTGGTAACAATGGCAATAATTTTGAGTACTCAGGTACTAAGTCCAACATTGGATCTAACATAACATTTGTTGGTATAAGTTCAGTACCAAAAGCTGTTGCTCATGTGTTCATAACCTCGTTGGCTTTTACATCCTCAGCAACATTTACATCCTCTACAAAATTAGGATCCCAAAGCTTTTTAGCTTTTACTGTTAATTCTTTTAAATTCATTTTTAAAAAGATTTACAAATTAAATAGATTTTGCTAATTGGGCTACTGCTCAGTAACCTTTTTTAGCTTTTTCTGCTGGCCTTTCATAAATAAAACCAGTCTTTACTGCCGTATTTTCTACGGTTTCGTTTAATTGGTTTAATACCTCTACACATCCTTTTATAAGGTCTGTGGCATTATCCAATTTTTGTGTTAGATCAGCAATTTTTTTATCCTGCTCCAACATTTTGGCCTCATAATCAAACTCAGCCTTTTTTTGCAAATCTACATTTACGGCTTTTTCAGCTTGGTCTATTTCACCCTCGCTTGTAGCAGTTTCAGCTACATTTTCAGATGGGTCCGTTGTTTCCTCGCTTATTTCAGTATTATCTACTGCCTCGTTTGGCTCTGCCTCAGGCTCTACATTTTCAGCCTCAGGCTCTGCTGGTGTTTCCTCCTCATTTTCCTTTGTTTCCTCGCTTTCTACTGTTTCCTCGTTTTCTACACTTTCCTCGTTTTCCTCTGTGGTTTCCTCGCTTTCTGTTATTTCGTTTATTTCTTGTAAAGTGTCGTCCTCAATTAAGCTTGTATCTACCTCGTTTGGATCTGTTGTTATTTCCTCGTCTGTATTTTCTACTGGTTGCTCAGGCTCTACTGTTTCCTCCTTTACCTCCTCAAAGCAATTTGCCATGCTTTTTGTTAAGGCATAAGGGTTCATAGGTATACTTACCAAGCTAATTTCAAAAAGCTCTAAATCTTTTATTATTTGCTCCCAACCTGTTACATCCCCTTGGTCGTCTTTTACCTCGTTTATTTCATAGTCTTTTATACGGTAACCAATACTAAAAGCTCTAAGCACTTTGTTTTTTAGTTTACTAAATACACCGTCTGTGTCCTCAGTAATTTTTGCTTTTACATATAACCCTTTGCTGTCTATTGTAGCCTGTGTTACTAAACCAATAGGCTTGTCTGTATCATGCTGCAATAACACTACTGGGTTTGTCATGTATAGATCCAAGGCATTTTTAAAAGCTGTTGGCTCTACAATGTCTTTACCTCTGTCCTTATCTTTTGTAGAGGCATAACCCTCAATTTCTACCCCTACTACTTTGTCATTTTCTACAATTTCATTAACTGACTTGGTAGTAATTTGGAAAAAATCTTGGTTTTTAGTTAATTTTACTTGCATTTTACTATGTTAGTTTATAAATCAAAATCGTACTCCATAGAGCAACGGCAATTAACACCCTCTGGGCATATTTCCACACCCACACTTGGGTACACATAGTCCAAAGGTTTTCGCCCCTCGTCCTCGCATGCCATGTGCTCAGGCCTTACTCTTGCATCGTTGCAAGTTAGCCAATATTTTTTAACATTAACACCTACACTGTTTAACTGCTGTACAGGCATATAGTTACCATACTCGTATGCTTTACCAATTTCTGTGGTCGCTATTGTCCTTGCCCTTGCTTTGCTAAACACCCTTGGCTGTATAGCCTCAATATTTTTTGCTACCTGCTCAGGTGTTAGGCTGTTGTCTATACCGTCTTTAAGCACACTTATTACCTCAAATTTAGTAGTGTGGCTTATAGATCATTTATAGTTACTCAGGTTTAATTGCCCAAATTGTGTTGCATAGTCCGTTATTGCCTCAGGGTAGTAGCTAAACCCATTTTGTGCCAAAACCTTTGCCCATTTCCTGTACCTTTTTTTGTATCATTTCTCCACAGCATTGCTTACTGGTTTTACTACATCCAGGATCATGTCATTAACTCACATAGCCCTCCAAAACCCTGCCAATGGCTCGCCTCAATATTCCTCGTCCCAGCTTTTTTTTAGTGGGTATATGTGGACATGCTCATTGTTTAACAAGTCATAGCACAAATTTATGTTATACTTGTAGTTATTGTATAGGTCCTCCAAGTTTTCCTGCAAAAACTTATATTGCTTGGCTAAACTCTTTTGGCAAATTGTATAAGCCTTAACCTCGTATTGCTTTATCCTCCTGTAATTAGCACTTATTGGCATTATACCTCGTTAGGATCTAAAACAGCATCCAATGCTATATCCTCTAAAAGTACAGCATTACGGCTGGTTATATGTTTATCACAATTTGGCTCATTGCTTGGCTCTAACCCCCTGTCAACTCTTACCTCATTTATGGTTAGTATACCACGGTCTATATCCTGTCTTTGCCCCTCGTATCGCTCCTGTGTTTCCTCTAATTGCTCACCGTCGCATTTTATGTATATGCTCTCCCACATACCAGGCACAAACATTTGTAATAGTTTGTTTAGCATGTTTTCAAAATCTACCTCGTATGGTCTAATTGTACCCTCTAAGTACTCTTTCCTTTGCTCCCTACCGTTAGAGTAGTTTACATTATCTACATAACCAAGTATTGACTTTGGCACCCCAAATACTGCTGCCACTTTTTCTGTGGTCATGTGCCTTTGGTTTATAAATTCCATATCCCTTGGTGTTAAACTTAGTATTTTTATATCTTTTACACCTCATGCAATTAAAGTTTTGTGTGCATTTTCGCTACCTTTATATTGTAGGTCAAACTGTTCCTTAGCATTTTGCATCTCCTCTTTGCTTAGCTCACCGTCCAATAATAACATGGCACTTGGTATAGCACTATTTTGATATAAAGCATAATTTGTTTTGCTTGCCTCCAAATCGCTTAAACCGTCATAAATAAGGCTATGCAAAAGCCCCATACCATTATTACTATTGTTTACATCGTCCTCCAACTTAAAAAAAGCTATTTGATCAGGTGTATATGTTTTAGTCTCACCAGTTTTTGTACTTGCTGTAAATTTGTATATATTACCATATTTGTCTGTATATTTGGTAATTACACGGCTGTCTAATACTTGAAAACTTACAACCTTACCAGCCATATTTTTTACTGGTACTATGTATACCTCACCACTACATAGGTAATTTCTAAAAACATCTACCTTAAATTTTAGCCAGGTAGGTGTTTTAAACATCCTCCAAACCTCTGCTGTCATTTCGGCATTATCTACTATTTGGCTGTCATTGTCCAATAAATATATACCATTTCTACCAACAGAGTTTGATATTTTCCTTACACATTGCCTAATGTCTCCATTGGCTTTGTATAGATCGTAAAATATATTTTGGTTTAGTACAAAATCTCCTATAAGCGATAGGCCCCTGGTGCTACCCAAAAAGCTTTTTTTACTTTGTGGCTCCAATTTTTTAGCCCTGTTTATTTCTAATCAAAACACCCTCATGTATTTTGCTTGGTTATAAATTATAATTGTGTATAATCACAAACTCAAAATTACAAAGCTAATTGGCAAAACTACAAACAAGTAAAAACAATAGGGTAGTCCTTACCTGTTAAAGTTTTGCCAACTGCTGTATTTTTGCCCTTAAAATGTCAAGGTTTATTTTTCCTCGTCTGTTTCCTCGTCCCTTTTTATGTCTAATTTAGGTAACTTGGTTAGGTCTATATTTTCTACTGTCCAACCCTCAGGCAAGGTTATTTTTTCTAATTCCTTATAAGCTAAGTGGCAGTTTGCTTTTGCCTCGTTTAAAATATCTACCCATGTATTGTATCGCTCCACAGTTTTTCTTATTAACTCTTTATTTTGTACTGTTTGCCCTACAATACTCCTAACACGGCTAATTTGCTGTGCCATTAAGCTAAATTGTGCCATTGCATCCACTTGGTCTTTTAGGGTTTTTGTTTCCTCCACTGTAAAGTGTGTCTCGTCTACTTTTGTATAAAGTTTTGCCATTATAATATTTTAACAAATAAAAATGCTATTTTCTATTGCTCTCGCTCCTCCTGTAATTTGTCCTTTTTGTGCTGTATATAGCACCAAAACTCATACAGGCTTATATCCGTTATAGGTTTTACATCCTCGCCCAGGCTACTGCCTTGCTGTACAAACTCCATTACTAAGGCCTCACATGCCAATAGATCCAGTGCCTCGCTTTTAAAGGGTACCCAATGCCCCCTTTGGTTTATAGGTTTTTTAAGCTTTTTATTACTCATGGTGCTAAAATGAGGATATAAAAAAGCCCTTGTTTTGCTCTGTTATACTAAATAACATTGCATCTATACGGTCGTCATGCTCTGCATTTGGGTAGCTTAGCAACTCGTCTACTAATTCCTCAGTGCCAGGTGCAAAGTATATTTTGTGGTCCTCAAACTGTATTTGTTTTTCCATTAGCCTGGTCGTTTTATCTTTGGTGGTCTTTTGCTCTTGCACAGCCAACCCCATGTCCTTAAATATAGTTTTGAGTACTGCCTGGTATGCTACTGTCTCTACTACTACACGGCTTGCTTGCCATTTTTCATATAAAGCCCTAACTATTGCTGTGGCCCTTTTTATGTTTTTCTCCTCACCCTCTAAGCCCAAGCACTCCAATATGTATTTACGGTCGCTTAAAAAGCCTGCCACACATATACCAAACCTGTCGCTGCCTGTTTTCTCACTTACGGCAGGATCTACACCAATTTGTACTTTATCAAACTTGTAGCTTTTGCAGTTGCTGTCCCACTGGATCATGTCCCTGGTAATTATGTGCTGGCCTTGTAGGTATGGCTCCAATAAGTAGTTTTGCCCAAAGCTTATAGCTC
>Ga0265298_10001467_pt1 | contig 34956 bp, 25 predicted proteins | sample AusTroGonzalo_MG_3_FD_193486 | JGI IMG/M metagenome (GOLD analysis project Ga0265298, IMG submission 193486) | Bovine rumen microbial communities from tropical cattle in Woodstock, Queensland, Australia - Gonzalo_01 | ecosystem: Host-associated > Mammals > Digestive system > Stomach > Rumen ...
CTCTTTTCAGCAATCACATCACGGAAAAACTGTTCCCGCCTGTCCGCCGGAATCTGCCGGCTCATGGAGCACACCGCGCACAAGTATCGCTCGGCATCCAGCGGGATATGCAAAAACTCCGCCTTTTCCTTCAGTTCTTCCGGATTGATATGGCCGGTCACCAGCCGCCGCAATGTGTTGGAGCGGAGCAGCACTGTCCCCTGCCGGATTTGCAGGCTGATTGCCGCTTCCTTTTCAATCTCGTTCACCGTGTTCTTCAGGTTTGAGATCAGCTCGTCGTTGTCAATGGGCTTCAGCAGATAATTATCCACACCCAGCCGGATCGCGGCTTTCAGATAGTCGTAGTCACTGTAGCCGCTCAGGATCGTTATTTTGATATTCAGATCCATCTTCTTGACTTCCCGGATCAGTTCGATCCCGTCCATCTCCGGCATCCGTATATCCGTAATCAGGATTTCCGGCCGGATCTCCCGGATCAGTTTCAGCGCTTCCTTCCCGTCCGCTGCTTCCCCTGCCACTTCAAGCCCGAGAGCATCCCATTCGATGGTCTCCCGGAGCCCGCGGCGGATCACGGGTTCATCATCCACGATGATTACTCTGTACATAGGCTTCCAGTTCCTCCTTACTCCGTGCAGGCATCAGAATCCGGATGATCGTCCGGACACCGGGCTCGCTTCGGATGGTCAGTCCGTAAGGTTCTCCGAACAGAATCCGGATCCGCTGATGAACGTTGCTCAGGCCGATACTGTAATGGTCGTCCTCTTCCGTCTCCGGCTGGCCCAGCCGTGCCGTAATCCGTCTCACGGTTTCCTCATCCATCCCGTGTCCGTTATCCTCAACCGTTAATTCCAGCGTTCCGGACTTCTTCTCTCCACTCTCCACTCTCCACTCTTCACTCTCACGGATTTCTTCCCCCAGCCTGGCAGAAATCGATATGATCCCGCCGGACGAAACCCCTTTCTGCCCGTGCTTGATCGCGTTTTCCACCAGCGGCTGAAGGATAAATTTCGGCACGCCCAGCGTCATCAGCTTCTGCGGTACATCCGTTGTGAAATCGAACGCATCGGCATACCGAAGCTTCTGCAGCTCAATAAACGTTTCCGCGTAGTTGATCTCCTGCCGCAGCTCCACAAACAGATCCCCGCTCTGGATATTCCACCGGAACAGGTTGCCGAGCAAATGGATCATCTTTGCCGTATCCGCGTCCTGATGTTCCAGCGCGTTGAAACGAATCGATTCCAGCGTATTAAACAGGAAATGCGGGTTGATCTGCGCCTGCAGCGCTTTCAGTTCCGCTGTCTTCGACTCCAGCTGATAAACGTAGGCCGTCTGGATATGCTTGTCCAGCCTGGTAATCATGTTGTTGAAGCTTTGCTCCAGATAGCCGATCTCGTCATTGGATTTCACATCCGTCGTCACGCTGAATTCACCGACGTCCATCATGCGCATTTTCTGGACCAGCTGGTTGATCCGCCGCGAAAACAGCCGTGCCGATATGAAGCTGATAATCAGCGCCAGTACTACACAGGCCAGCAGAATCCCGTAAAGACTGCGGCGGATCGAACCGGCTTCCTGCTTGATCACATCCTGATTGACAATGTTGATAAACCGGTATCCCGTCTTTTCGGAGGTCTGGGTATTGATGACATAATCTCCGTTGGACTTCGCGTCATCGAGGTTCGTGATTCCGTACGGTTTCCCGTTGAACGGCTTCCCTGTTTCTCCGCCGGAAGAATCAAACAGCACGGTCCCGTCGCTGTCCGTCACAAACAGGGTTCCGTTCAGTGCGTCCGTCGTCCGGACGGCGTCCCGGAAATGGTCCGCCCGCACATTGATCACGATATACCCCAGCGGCTTGTTAAACTGAATCGCGTTCTGGTCAAACAGATAAATACAATAGGACAGCACCTCAAAATTGTTGACGCTGCTCTTGTTGATATACTCCGGAATATGATTGGAAATAAAACGGGTCTTGTTATCCACCTCACCTCCGGGCAATCCCGATCCGAAAAAATCATAGTCAAGGGAATTGTCTCTTCCGGGAATATTGGAAAAGAAATAGATCTCCCGGTCACCGTATTCCGCGATAAACGCGTCAGAGATAAATCTGTTGGAACCGCAGATATCCTGCAGAAATCCGTAAACAACTTCCCGTTTTGTTTTCCGGTCTGCCCCCGCTGGTTTCCGGGGATTCAGATAATCCATGATGCTGTTGTTGCCGTAATAGCTCAGCGGCATATACAGCTGGGCAAAAATGTTTTGGATGGTTCTGTACTTCTCGTCACTGTAGTCTCTTACCTGCAGCACCAATTCCCGGTCGACCCTGGCCTCCTTCTCGGTCAGCCTCGCAGTGACCCATGAAGTCGTAAACACGGATACCAGGCCCAGTCCGATCACGATCACCAGGCAATAGGACAGCATCATCTTCAGGAAATACCTGCTCACAAAATGCGGTTCCCGCCGGCTCATGTCATCGCCCCTCGTCTGTCATATGCGTTTCTGTCCTCGATTGCATGATAGCACAAATCCTGTTTCAGCACAACGTTTCATTAGCCTTGGAATAATATAATTCTTTATTGTTTTCCCATTGATTTTTCCAAAAATAATGAAACGTTTCGTATTGCATTTGGGCAGTTCTGATGATAGAATATTACCTATAGTTGGCAATCATTCAAGTTCCATCGTCGTGTTTCCCTCTCTGCGCTGTGCGTATCCTGATTTAGAAAATCATTTTACGCATGCAGGCCGAAGGAGCGCGAGGGCAAAGGCGCCAGTGGCGCCTTTGTTGGAAGGGCAGGAAAGCCCTCGCATCTTAAGCATTTAAGCCGAAGGGGTATAAGGGGCGATCGGAAAGCCCCCTGAAGGAGGATACCTATGGCAGCGACAATGAAAGATTTATCCCGCGAAACCGGTCTCGGTCTGGCGACAATATCCAAATACTTCAACGGCGGAACGGTCCGGGAAAAGAACCGTGTGCTGATCGAAGCTGCCGTCAAAAAGCTGCACTATGTCCCCAATGAGGTGGCCCGCAGTCTGAAAACGCAGCATTCCCGCGTGATCGGCGTCATCATTCCCGAATTGAGCAACGCCTTCATTACATCCATTATCTCTTCCATGGAAGATATTCTGCGCAAGCATGATTACGCTGTCATCGTATGCGACTGCCGCAGTGATTCGAAGCGCGAAAAAGACGCGGTGGAATTCCTGCTTCACCGGCGGGTGGACGGCCTGATCAACATGGCGACAGACACCACCGGCGCCCACCTGAAAGCGCCCCTTGCCTCCGGGATTCCCGTCCTGCTCATTGACCGTCTGATCGAAAGTCTCCGCGGCAAAGTCAGCGCTGTTATCATTGACAATGTGCATGCCGCAAGCCAGGCCGTTGAAAAACTGACAAGCCTCGGCCACAAGCAGATCGGTCTCGTGCTCGGCAGTCCTGATCTGTATACTACCAACCAGCGGCTGACCGGTTATCTGAATGCGCTGAATCAGGCCGGAATCAAACCGACGGAAGAATATATCCGCTATGGCGACTACACCATGGACGGAGGCTATCAGGCCGTTCAGAACCTGCTGAAATTAAAGAATCGTCCGACCGCCCTGTTTGTCACCAACTTCGAGATGACCCTCGGCACCATGCTCGCCCTGCAGCATAACGGAGTCCGTGTTCCGGAAGATCTGTCCGTAATCGGTTTTGATAAACTGGAACTCTTCGGCGAAATCTTCCCGAACCTGACCCTGATCCGCCAGCCCCAGCTGAGCATCGGCCGGGAAGCCGCCAACCTGATGCTGAATATGCTCTCCAATGAAGAAAACGGCGGCTGCCGGATCGTAACCCTGACCACGGAATTAACCGAAGGTTCCTCCGTCCGTCCCCTGAAAAAATAAACCCTCCTGTATTTCAAAGACGCCGGCTCACATCCGAGCCGGCGCTTTTTGACGGTTTCAGTTATATCATCATAGACAACATCTTCGGTCAAAGCCGAAGGGGTTTAAGGGGGCGACCGGAAAGCCTTCGCATCTTAAGCATTCATGCCGAAAGGGTTTAAGGGGGCGATCGGAAAGCCCCCTTATTTAAATTTGGGCATCCAGTCCCCGTGCGCCTCCATCATCTCATCGCACATCGCCACAATATCGTCCATAGACAGCTCCGCCCCCGCGTGCGGATCCATCATCACCGCCTGATAGATATAATCTTTCTTCAGCGTCCGCGCCGCTTCAATCGTCAGCAGCTGAACATTAATGTTGGTCCGGTTCAGCGCCGCGCACTGCTCCGGAAGATCACCGATATAGGTCGGCTGCACGCCGTTGCGGTCCACCAGGCACGGAACCTCCACACAGGCATTTCGCGGCAGATTGGTAATCAGCCCGTTGTTCAGCACATTGCCGCCGATCCGGGTGGGAACGCCGGTCTCCATCGCTTCCATAATGTAGCTGGCATACTCATGAGTCCGCTTGTGGCTCAGCGTCGGGTTCTGCGTCAGCTCATGCCCTCGCTTTTTCCAGTCCTCAATCTGGTGGATGCAGCGCCGCGGATATTCGTCCAGCGGAATATTGAACCGGTCGATCAGCTCCGGATACCGCTCCTTGATGAACCATGGCGTATACTCGGCATTATGCTCGCTGGACTCGGTGATATAGTAGCCGAACCGGCGCATGATCTCCAGCCGTACCATATCCCCGTGTTTTCCGGTTTCCTTGTAAAGCTTGTAGTCTTCCTTCATGCGTTCCATCCACCAGTCGGGCAGTTCCTCCCCCTGGCTCAGTCCGCTGATCCGTTCTTCAAAAGTGCCGATATCCAGCTTGCCTTCATTGTACAGCAGCGCCCGCCGCTTGATCTCCGGATACAGGTCCACCCCGTCCCTGGTGCATTCAAGCAGCCAGGCCTGGTGATTGATCCCGGCGATCTTCCACTGCACCGTCTCGTCGTATTCCATCCCGAGCTCCTTGAGCAGCGTGGAAGCACAGACCTGCACGCTGTGGCACAGGCCCACCGTTTTAACACCGGTCATCCGCAGCATGGCTCCCGTCAGCATCGCCATGGGATTGGTATAGTTCAGCAGCCAGGCATCCGGACAGACTTCTTCCATGTCCCGGGCGAAGTCCAGCATTACCGGAATCGTGCGCAGGGCGCGGAATACGCCCCCGACGCCCAGCGTATCGGCAATCGTCTGCTTCAGGCCGTATTTCTTCGGAATCTCGAAATCGGTAATCGTGCAGGGATCATATCCGCCCACCTGGATCGCGTTGACCACATAGTTTGCCCCGCGCAGCGCGTCCTTCCGGTTTTCGGCGCCCAGATACTTCTCAATGCTGGCCTTCGATCCGTTATTGCGATTGATGGCTTCCAGCATCTGCGCGGATTCATCCAGCCGTACGGCATCGATGTCGTACAGGGCGATCGTGCTCTCCTCCAGCGCCGGTGTCATCATGCTGTCTCCCAGCACATTCTTGGCAAAAACCGTGGATCCCGCGCCCATAAATGTAATCTTTGGCATAATCGTTTTTTCCTCCTTCATCCGGATTTCAGTCTGCGTCCTCCGGGGACTTCCTGCCGGATTTCTTTTTTTGTGTTTTTCCCTCTCCCATATCCAGTTCCAGCATCTCTTTCAGGATATCCTCATCAACCGTTGAATAGGATCCTGTGTCGCCGATGATCTTATCTTCGTCTCCGGGCATCAGCGGATTTCCGTTTTCGTCATAGTAATAGTTTCCCTCTGAGTCAACCAGCGGCAGCAGCGGAGCGAAATCAGTCACAAGCAGTTTCGCTGTCAGCATGGCGATCGCGCCGAATCCGATGAAGAACCAGATAAAGGCATACAGCGGCATCATCTGCGCGTCCGTATAGGTCAGCACCATCGGAGCCACGTAGAAGAAGAGCAGAACAATCAGCTTCAGTGGTTTTTTAAATGCGAAATAATAGGCGCTGCGAAACAGAACCGTCAGCTTGTTGGAAAACGCAACCATCGTGGGAAACAGATAGATCGCGCCGATCAGCAGCACCACGCCCACCGCGTAAACGGCATAGCGGAAGTTCACCATCGCGCCGCCCATGTGGAAAAGAAAGCGGAGATCTACCCATCCGAGGAAGCCCAGCGCCACAATAATCAGCCAGGCAATCGTAGCCTGTTTGAAGTTCTGTTTAAATCCGGTCCAAAACATCTTAATCGGATTGAGCGTTTCTGTTCCTCTGAGGACCTTGAACATAACATGGAGCGTTGCTGCCCATGCGGCGCCGATGGTAACCACCGGCAGCGAAACAATCACAAACAGCAAATTGGCCCCGATGATAATACCGATCTTCGTCATGGTCTTGCCAAAGGTGCTGTCATTGGATAAGAACGAATTGATCCAGTCCCGCATGGGCTACTTCTCCTCCAGGATAAAACGCATAAACAGTGCAATCGTATCCATCTTTTCCGATCGTGCGCCGATTCCGATCGCACAGCTGTCCTTGTACAGGCCGTACCGCGTTACCAGCAAACTGTCCGAAATGTCAAAGCCTATCGGAATATCACCTTCAACGCCGTGAAAGTAGACCAGCCGGTCTGCATAGCGGTCACGGAGTTCCTGGCAGCGTTCCAGATTCAGATCCGTCAGCCGGCCTGATTGGGCCAATGCCTCCAGCGACGGGGTCTCCATCGTAATGAAATCCAGGATTCCGCCATCCGTCAGAGCGACAAACGCGTTGTAGTAGTCATTTCCCTTCGCCTGGTTTTTAAGATAGTCAAAATAAGCTTCGGCATTGAACTCCACCCGTTTTTTCGTCAGATCCAGTCCTGAGAATTCCGTAAAGTCCTTCCACAACTCAGATCCGTTTCCCGCTTTCGCCATGGTATTGGCAAACATACCGTACAGCCATTCTTCCTTAACAGCGGTTGTAATACGCACCGTCAGGAAGATACTGATCGCCAGGAATGCGGTAATCCCGATGATCCAGAGATGATAATAGCTCCAGACATACTGAGCCTTCTCTTGAGCGGTCAGTTCCCGCATTTTTTCGCGTTCATGATGAAACCAGTCTACGAATCTGTTCGCCATCGCTTATTCCTCTTTGCCGGCGCCGTTTTGCACTCTTTTCAGGTGAAGGCGGAAGGCAGGATAGTCTCCCGTCAATTGGGGCAGCGTATAACCCGCGTTCATCAGTGCCGCACCGGAGTGCTTCAGGCCGTCTTCGCGCAGTTCGTACAGAGCATCCGGATCCAGGCCTTTGAGCCGGACATGGATCAGCGGAGCGTTTCCGTGGGTTGCCGTCGCGACAACGGTCAGCAGCGCCTGATCCTGATCCTCGCTGACCAGGAGCCAGGAAAACGCATCCATTCTTTCCGTGTCTTCGCCGAGACGATAGTACAGCCCTCGCTGAATGAGCGGCTCATCCTCCCGATACTCCCGAACCTGTCTGCGGATCTCCTCCTGTTCTTCCCTGTCAATCAGGCCCAGATCCAGCTCGTAGCCAAACGCGCCGGTCATAGCGACCGCCGCCCGGGTGGAAATCGGGGTGGATCGTCCTGTCTGATGATTCGGAGCAATCGATACATGCGCGCCGACCGTGCTGAGCGGATAACCGAAGCTTGTTCCCTTCTGGATGATGAGCCGCTCAATCGGATCGGTGTCGTCCGAGCCCCAGATCTGCGGTGTATAATACATCATCCCGGCGTCGAAGCGCCCGCCGCCGCCGGCGCATCCTTCAAACAGCACTTTCGGGAAGCGTGCAGTCAGCGTCTCAAGAACGCGGTACAGTCCGAGAATCCCGCGGTGCACAACCTCGCCCTGCTGCTCTGCAGGAAGCAGATGGGAATATACATCTGTGACGCTTCGGTTGAAATCCCATTTGATATAGGAGATATCATATTTTGTCAGCAGCTCGGTCATGAATTGAATAATATAATCCTGTACGTCTTCACGGGAGAGATCCAGCACCAGCTGATTCCTGCCGCGGGCGGGCTTCCGCCCCGGCGCCGCCAGGGCCCAATCGGGATGTGTGCGGTACAGATCCGAATTTTCATTGACCATTTCCGGCTCCACCCAGATGCCGAACAGCATACCTGTTTCACGGATTCCTGCAATCAGATAATCCAGTCCTTCCGGCAGCTTCTCCGGGTCGTATTCCCAGTCTCCCAGGCCGGCATTGTCATCCTTGCGGCCGCGAAACCAGCCGTCGTCCAGCACAAACAATTCGATTCCGAGATTCGCCGCCTGTTCTGCCAGTTTCAGGATCCGGTCGGCGCTGATATCGAAATAAGCAGCTTCCCAGCTGTTGATCAGTACCGGCCGGTGCGCCAGGCTGTATTCTCCGCGGCAGATGTTTTCCCGCACGGCCTTGTGATACTGCTGGCTGAGTTTTGTCAGTCCGTCCGCCCAGCACATCAGGACTTCCGGCGCAGCAAATTGCGTGCCCGGCTGCAATGTCCAGCGGAAGCTCTCGTCCCCGGGACTCATAACCGCGCGGACAGACCCGTACGGTTCCCCTTCGATCTCGGCGCGGAAACTGCCGGAATACAGATACATCAGCCCGTAGCAGTCACCGTGGTCTTCTGTCGCCAGATGATCGCAGAGAATCGCAAAGGGATTATGCTGGTGGCTGGACATCCCCCTGCCGGAGCCGATTGTTTGTATACCGTGCAGTACCGGTACCCGTTCGGGTGCTCTTTCCCTGTTATGCCGTCCGTGGAAATGCATCAGATCCCAGTTTCCGTAGGGAATCTCTAAACAGCAGGATCCTGCCTTTTCCAGCACAATTGGATTGTCGCCGGTATTTTCATAGATGACCGCGCGGGTAATCATATTCTTTTTTTCAAGCACACCATACAGGAGACGAACGGTCAGTTTCGACGGTTCATCCCTCAGGACGACCTCCAGCGTCTGCGCGTCCCCGTCGGTATCCCGGGCAGTCGGCAGTCCCGGCAGCGTATACTTTCCAGGCCGAATCTCATGGCTCACATACCGCAGGTCGGCAATCCGGCTTCCGTCTGTGTTCATTACGCGCAGCGCCGGAATACGGTAATCTCCGACGCCGCTGGTACTGAATTCCTGACAGACGGCATCCAGGGAATACGTGCGGTCATTTCCCGCCGGCCTGGGGTTTCCGGAGAAACCGCGGTCGTAATTCCGGTACAGGTAGAACAGATCCTCCGGCTCCAACCTTTTCCCGTAATACAGATGCCGCAGATAGCCATACCCGTCGACTGCCATGTGATAGCTGCTGTCCTTTGTCTGCACGGTAATGCTGTGATCTGCTCCGCTATCAATAATGCTCATCGTGCGTGCTCCTTTACTCAGCCGGATTCTTTCTCCGTACGCCGGTTTTCCTGCCGGTAATGTGCCGGGCTGAGGCCGTAATAACTCTTGAAGATTTTGGAAAAAGTCAGCGCGTTCTCATAGCCGACGCGCAGAGCGATCTCCTGGACCGATATATCGCTTTCCAGCAGGAGATCCTGTGCTTTATCCATCCTGTACTGCATCAGGTATTCCTGCGGTGAGAGGCCCATTTGTTTTCGGAAGATGCTCGTCAGATAACTTCGGTTGATTCCGATCTGCTGGGCAACGTCATTGATCTTGGCATTGGCATAATTGGCCTGCAGATAATTAACCGCATATTCCACATAAACCGCTGAATTATACTCCGGTTTTCGCTGAGCTACCTTGCTGTCCCGGTTGGCGGATTCAATGGCAACAGCCAGATACTCCATCAGTTTGGCCAGCCGGAGAAGATCCCCCGAGAGGTTCAGGTTGGAGGAATATTCCAGGGTGTTCTGTACCAGCGTATAGAACCTGCTGGTATCAATGCGGCAGTTCAGCCAGTTGACCCCGCTTGTGAATCCTGCCGCTTCGGTATACTGGAGGGCTTCGGTTCCGTCATACGCCATCCAGCAATAAGACCACGGATCTTCCCGGTCCGCACGGTACCAGGTTTCCTCTCCGGGTTTGGTGATGAACATCTGCCCGAAATGCAGTTGAGTAATTTGTCCGTTCACACTCAGAATCCCTTTCCCTGAGAGGATCACATGCAGATGATAGCCTTCCCTGTCCCCGGCATCGTATTCGTATCCCGGAACGCAGGATTCCACTCCGCAGGTCAGCAGCATCAGTTCTTCCAGCTGGCGCTGGCTGAGCATCGTGCGGTACCGGCTGTTTTCAAATAATGCCGTTCTTTCCATCTGCTTTTCCTTTCAACAAAACAAGACTTCGAAGGGATCGGGAAACAGCCGCATCTCTCCGAAGTCTTATCTGTCTGAAATAAGCCTGCGCGCAGTAATTAGTCAGGCTTTTCAACTTTCCCCCGGCCGAAGGGGTTTAAGGGGGCGATCGGAAAGCCCCCTTACAGTTTCCCGCCGGAGGTCGCGATACCTTCAACAAACTGTTTCTGGAAGATCAGGTAGATTACGATCATCGGAACCAGTGCCAACACTGCGGAAGCCATCATCGTAGGATAATCGTTTCCGTACTGTCCCTGCATCTTGGCCAGGCCTGCCGCCAGAGTCGTTGTCTCGGATCTGGTGCAGACGATCATGGGCCACATCAGATCTTTAAAAGCAAACAGGGCGGTAAAGATACCCAGGGAAACCATGGAAGACCGGGTCAGCGGCATCATGATACGCAGGAAGCGCTGGCCGATGTTGCAGCCGTCGATGGCTGCCGCCTCTTCCAGATCCTTCGGCAGTCCCTGATATCCGGTCTTCAGCAGGTAGGTACCGAATGCGGTCACCAGGCCGGGGAAGACCAGACCGGTCACCGTATTCAGTAAGCCGAGCTTGGAAACCATTAAATACTGTGGAATAATAAAGATCTGTGCGGGGATCATCATCTGGACCAGAACCAGAGCGAACATCAGGTTCTTTCCCGGGAAGCGAAGCCGGCCGAAGGCATATCCAGCCATCGTTGCGGTCAGGCAGGCGCAGATTACCCGGAAAAGGATCATCAGCAGCGTGTTCTTGTACAGGATGAGAAAATTGTAGCTCTCCCAGACCTTCCCGAAATTTTCCCAATGCCATCCGTTGGCCGGGAAAATATAGAAGGGATCGACAGAGATTGCTTCCTGGTTCGTCTTCAGTGCCGTCAGAATCATCCAGGCGAAGGGGACGATCATGATGAAAGAGAACAGAATCAGAATGAAATAGATCACCGCTTTGCTGAGTCTTGCTCTTGCGATTGCGCTGTGCATTCTCTTTCCCCCTTCCTCAGTTATAGAACACAAGCTTCTTTTCAAGCTTCTGCAGGATGAACGTGATGATCATGATGAAGATCACCAGGAACATCACCACCGCGGCTCCGTATCCCTGGTTCCCCTTCGTAAAAGCGTAATCATAGAAGAGGTAGACCAGCGACTGGGTCTTCTTCAGTGCAACGTTGGTCTTGTCCATGACCATGAACATCAGGTCGAACACGGTCAGTGCACCGATCAGGCGGGTCTGTACAATGAAGAAGGTCGTCGGGGACAGCAGCGGAACAGTGATCTTGAAGAACTGCTTGATGCCGGTCGCGCCGTCGATGGCGGCCGCTTCATAGTAGTCGCCGGGAATCTCCTGAAGGCCGGAAATGAACAGCACCATGTTATAGCCGATCACCGACCAGACGCCGATCACGCCGATGGAGATCCAGGCAATGTTCGGGTCGGAAATCCAGGCGGTATTCGTATGGAAAATATTGTTCAGCAGGCCGAACTGCTGGTTATACAGCCACCGCCATACCATGGCAACCGCCGCGGGGGCGCAGACCATGGGCAGGAAGAAGATGGTGCGGAAGAAGGATGTGCCCTTGAGCTTCCTGTTCAGGAACACAGCCAGCACAAGTGCAATGCACACACCGAAGGGAACTTCGATGAGCGCATACTTGACCGTGTTCCAGAGGGACTGCCAGATTTCAGCAGAACCGAACACCTTCTCATAATTCGCCAGGCCGACCCACTTGTTTCCCATGCCGAAGTCACCGGTCTTGTAGAAAGACTGGATCACGGTATCAATTGCGGGCCAGTAGTTCAGAACGAGCAGGCCGATGATCGTAGGCAGGATGAACGCCCATGCCCACTTCGCCTCGTTCTTGGCTGCGGCAGTCATTTTCTTGCGGGGTTTTGCCATGTTACCCCTCCTCTTAAAAATTCAGGAATCCCTCCCCGCGAAATGCGGGGAGGGCGTACGAGTTATTGACTACTGAAATTATTCAGCCGCGATCGCTTCTTCGATAATCCTCTGGGCATTGTCGCAGGCCGTCGCCATCAGCTCGGCGTTGCTCGGATCCTGCCAGGCATCCAGGAAACCGCCCTGCTGCTGCAGCGCATCTTCCCAGACCACCGTGTTGCGGGTGTAGGGACGGAAGTACAGGTTGAAGGATTCAGCCTTGGTGAAGGCGGAAACGTCCATGCCCGGGAACGCATTGGCGAACTCATCGGAGATGCCCTTGATGCCGGCCATCGTGACGCCCAGTTCAGCCTGCTTCTTCTGAGCAGCCTCGCTGCAGAAATACTCGATCAGGCTCGCGCACTCATCGGGATGCTGAGTATTGTAGGCAGCAGCCCAGCCCAGGCCGTTGTAGCAGCTCCAGCGCTCGCCGTCGTCGCACTGGCCGTTGCCGTTCACATCGGCATAGGGCAGGGAAGCCCAGTAGTAATCAGCATGGCTCTCAGCGGTGTAGAAGGAATTGATCATCCAGGAACCCTGTGTGATCATACCAACCTTGTTGGACTGGAACAGGGAGTCGGTGCCGGTTTCGGCGACCACCGTCTGGGGAGCGCCGACCGTCAGGAGCGTACGGACCATTTCCATACCGGCCTTGCCGTTGTCGGAACCGATCGTGGTGCCCTTGTGGTCTTCGGTGATAACCTGTGCGCCGTAATCGTACACCAGGTTGTACCAGCCGTCCTGGTTGTTGGAGGTGTTCAGCGCATAGCCGTAAACGTCGCCGTTGGACTTTTCGGTAATCTGCTTGGCAGCTTCATACATATCCTGCCAGGTCCAGCTATCCGTAGGGTAAGCTACTTCGTACTTGTCGAAGATTGCCTTGTTGTACAGCAGCGCGATCGTGTCATGATCCTTCGGCAGAGCGAAGATTTTGCCGTCGCTGCGGGTATACAGTTCGGTGATGCCTTCGTAGTACTGGCTCATGTCGATGCCGTCTTTCTGAACATAAGGGGTGAGATCGAGCAGCAGATCATTTTCCATGTACATCTGCACGGTGTTGGAATGGCACCAGAACACATCGGGCAGCTCGCCGCCCCGGGCACCCGCTTCCAGCAGGGTCCAGTAGTTGTTCCAGTCGACGACTTCAATCTTGACCGGCACGCCGGAAATCGCGGTCCAGTCATCGGCGATCTCCTGCAGGCCTTTCTGCTGGTTGGAATCCCAGATGTTCACGTTGATGGTGAAGTCTGCGGCGTTGGCAGTGGTCACCACCAGGGCCATCATCATGGCCAGGGCAAGTACGACAGACAGAATACGTTTCATGGTTTCATCCTCCCGTAGTTTGATTGTTGGATTTATAACATAAATCGCTACTGATGATTCTACTCTCGTATGGAAAAATGTTGTATAGCTTTATGTCACAACAACATGGCGTTATGTTGGCTAATCGGAATATTGTGAAACGTTTCCCGTCCCCTCTTCATCGTATTTTTGTTGATTTTGGCATGTTTTAGCGTTTGTACGGACATTTTTCTTTGATCCAATCTAATTATTCAGTTATCATTCCGCCATATTCTGATAACATTATATCATATTCATTTGTCTTCTGAACACATAGAATGTATATAAGTATATTTGGCGCAGTTTCACTCCACTCTATGGGCTGCGCAAAGAAAAAAAGGAGGTATGTCCCGGCCGCGTGGCTCGCGGTGCGGCAGTGTGGAGACCTGTCGTAATGCGTCACGCCCCATGCGGGCGGATGCGAGGCAGATGCGGGTGGGCCGCTTTGCCAGAGCTGAGAGTATGTCCGATGTTGTAATCAAAGGCCTCAAAAAGATCTATGACAACAAGGTTACCGCCGTCCATGATGTGAATCTTCATATTAAGGACAAGGAATTCATCGTGCTGGTCGGTCCCTCCGGCTGCGGAAAGTCCACCACCCTGCGCATGGTCGCCGGGCTGGAGGATATCTCCGAGGGAGAGCTGTATATCGACGGCGCCCTGATGAATGACATCGCCCCGAAGGACCGCGATATTGCCATGGTCTTCCAGAACTACGCGCTCTATCCCCATATGTCTGTCTATGAGAACATGGCTTTCGCGCTGAAGCTCAAGAAGACCCCCAAGCCCCAGATCGACAAAAAGGTGCATGAAGTCGCCGAAATTCTGGACATCACCCAGTACCTCACCCGTAAGCCGAAGGCGCTCTCCGGCGGTCAGCGTCAGCGCGTGGCCATCGGCCGCGCCATGGTCCGCGACCCCAAAGTGTTCCTGATGGACGAGCCGCTTTCCAACCTGGATGCCAAGCTGCGCAACCAGATGCGCGCCGAGATCATCAAGCTGCGTGAGCGGATCAGCACCACCTTCATGTATGTCACCCATGACCAGACGGAAGCCATGACCCTGGCGGACCGGATCGTAATCATGAAAGACGGCTATGTCAATCAGATCGGCACCCCGCAGGATCTGTTCAACAGGCCTGTCAATCTTTTCGTCGCCGGCTTTATCGGGACGCCGATCATGAACTTCTTTGACAATTGCAAACTCCTGCTCGAGAATGATAAATTCATTGCAGAAATCCGCGGCATCAGGTTCGAGCTTGACGAGTTCCAGCAGAAAGCGCTCAAATCCCGCGGCCAGAAGCCCTGCGACGTGATCTGCGGTATCCGTCCGCAGCACATCAGCGTCGGTGAGGGCGATCTCACGGCCAAGGTGGAAGTCAGTGAGCTCCTCGGTTCCGAATATAACCTCCATGCCCGTTCCGGGGATGATGAAGTGGTCATGGTCATTCCGACCATGGATCTGGATACGGATGTTTCCATGGGTTCCGAAATCAAATTCACCACCAGGCCGAAGCTGATCCAGCTCTTCGATAAGGAAACCGGCAACAACCTCATCTGGTATGATCCGGTTTCAGCCGATGCGCACGCACCCGAATGCGCAAAATACTGATTTGCTCTGAACACGGTACTTTTCAGCCGGGCCGCAGCGCTCGGCTTTTTGCACTCAGTACCTGTGTCATCCCGAGCTTCTCCTTTGTCGTCCCGAGCGAAGTCGAGGGATCCCATGTCGTCCACTATATTTCCCCTGGAGAGTAAAGTATATGGATCGTAAAAAAGTATGCAGAATTCTGATGGCGGTCATCGGCATGGCGCTTGCCGGGATCGCTGTCGGGTTCTTCAAACGTGCCTTCTTTGGGGTGGATCCCTTCCAGTGCTTCTGCAACGGGATCAATCAGGTCGTTCCGATCGGTTTTGGAACGCTGTATATGATCATCAACGCCGTTCTGCTGGTCATCGATTTTTTTCTGGACCGGCATTATATCGGGATTTCCACCTTTATCAATCTGTTTCTCGTGGGATATGCCGTCGAGTTCTCGGAGAACCTCCTGGCGCGGATTTTCGGTGATCCGGGCATCCCCGGCCGGATCGCCTTCCTCGTCGTCGGGATTGTCCTCAGCTGTGTTGCGGCCGCATTGTATTACACAGCCGATCTCGGGGTTTCCGCCTATGATGCGATTCCACTGCATATCGCGGACAGAAAGCCACGCCTGTTCGGAAGGGTTCTCCCCTTCCGGGTCATCCGGATCATCAGCGATCTGATCTGTGTGGCCGTCGGATTTGCGCTGGGCTTTATGCCTGGAATCGGAACCATCATCACCGCGCTGTTTATGGGGCCGCTGATTTCGTTTTTTAAGCGAACCCTTTCCGATCCCCTGCTGGCAAGAGTAAGAGAAAGCCGCGCTGACCGGGCATGACATAGGGAGAGGGCGTACGCAAAACTGCCCGGAAAATATTCAGAGGGAGGGATACGATGACCCGTAAAGAGGAGAACACGTTTAAACCCTATATTCCTCCGGAGAGGACTCAGCCGGAACTTACGGCCGCTTCCGTGATCATCGGGGTGCTGCTGTCCATCATTTTCGGCGCTGCAAACGCTTACCTGGGTCTCAGGGTCGGCATGACCGTATCCGCGTCGATTCCGGCCGCTGTAATCTCCATGGTCGTCATGCGCGTAATTCTGCGCCGGAAATCCATCCTGGAAAGCAATATGGTGCAGACCATCGGGTCCGCCGGTGAATCCCTGGCAGGCGGAGCGATCTTCACCATGCCGGTATTCTTTCTCTGGTCCGCGGAAGGGCTGACGGACAGTCCGAATCTGGTGACACTGTCCATTCTTGCGATTGCCGGCGGCGTGCTCGGCGTGCTGTTTATGATCCCGATGCGCAATACGCTGACCGTAAAAGAGCACGGTGTTCTCCCCTATCCGGAGGGAACTGCCTGCGCGAAAGTGCTGCTTGCTGCGGAAAAGGAAGGTTCCGGATCAAAAGGAATCTTTGCCGGCATGGGCATCGCGGCGCTGTTCAAGTTCCTGACGGACGGGATCAAGGTGATTCCCAGTACCATCACCGCGCCGCTCAGGGCGCTGAAAACAGAGCTGTCCGCCGAAATCTATCCGGCGCTGATCGGTGTGGGATATATCTGCGGTCCGAAGATTTCCTCCTATATGCTGGCCGGCGGCCTCCTCGGATGGTTCGTCCTGATCCCGCTGATTGTGACCTTTGGCGGCGACCTCATTCTTTATCCGGCTACGGTATCGGTATCCCAGCTGTATGAGACAGGCGGGCCGGGGGCGATCTGGGACAGTTATCTGCGTTATATCGGCGCCGGGATGGTGGCGGCCGGAGGGATTTTCAGCCTGATCAAATCTCTGCCGCGCATTATCTCGACCTTTGCCGGCGCTGTCAAAGGGATGAAGAAAACTGGCGGTGGTTCGGCTGTGCGTACGGACCAGGACCTGGATATCCGGTGGGTGATCGGCGGCGTACTGGCTGTGATCGTCATCCTGATTCTCCTGCCGCAGGTCTCCGTATCGCTTCCCGGTGCGCTGATGATTCTGTTCTTCGGTTTCTTTTTCGGGGCGGTTTCCGCCCGAATTGTCGGTATCGTGGGCAGCAGCAATACGCCGGTTTCCGGCATGACGATTGCCGTCATGCTCATTACGACGGTGATTATGAAGGCAATCGGGGTAAACGGAACCGCGGGAATGATCGCGTCGATCTCGGTCGGCGCGGTGGTCTGCATCGTGATGGCCATCGCCGGCGACACTTCCCAGGATCTCAAGACCGGTTTTCTCCTGGGCGCCACGCCGAAAAAACAGCAGATCGGCGAACTGCTTGGCGTCCTCGCGTCAGCAGTCGCCATCGGGGGAATCATGATCCTGCTGAATTCCGCCTGGGGGTTCGGTTCAAAGCAGCTGGCAGCGCCTCAGGCAACCCTGATGAAGATGCTTGTCGAGGGCGTCATGTCCGGCAACCTGCCCTGGTCGCTGATCATGATCGGGGTCTTCCTCGCCGTAGTGATTGAACTGCTGGGCATCCCGGTGCTGCCGGTAGCTATCGGCCTGTATCTGCCGCTGGAACTTTCCGTCACGATCATGATCGGCGGAGTCGTCCGCTGGTTCTCTGACCGCCGGATGAAGAAGCAGGGCCGTGAAGAAGGCAGCGGAATTCTCTTCTGCTCCGGGATGATTGCCGGCGAGGGCCTGATCGGGATTCTGCTGGCAGTTTTCGCAGTGGCCGGGATCGACAAGACGATCGATCTGTCTTCCACGCTGAATCTCGGATTGCCGGGTGGCATCGCACTGATTGTCCTGCTGATCGCCGCTACCCTGTGGTTCTCTGAAAGCAGACAAAAGCAGCAATAAAGCGGAGACGAAACCTGATGTATTTCATAAAAACCCCCGTCCGCGCTTCATTGATGAATAAAGCACGGACGGGGGTTACTCGTGTTGCAGGCAGCACCTCACGATGCGCCTCCTCCGATATCCAGATTACGACTCTTCCGTCATCAGACGGATAATCTCTTCATCGGTCCCGCGCATACCGATCCGGGCGAGCCGGGCGAAGTTGGCAATGGAGTTCTCAACTCCTTTTACCACCAGGCCGTCCCCTGCATAAAACTGCTGTCCGTTCCTGTACATTTCATAACCGAAGATCCCCGTTTCCACCGCCGTCGCGATTTTCGCGGCGCAGGAGGATTTCGCCCCGTCACAGACAATCCCCGAGGTAATAGCCAGGGCATTGACAATGGTATGGGCGATATCCTGTTCATTCCCGCCCAGCAGATAGGCAATCCCGCATCCGGCTCCGGCTCCGGCGCTGACCGCGCCGCAGTATGCGGACAGCCGTCCGATGCCTGATTTCGCGTGAATGGTAACCAGCGTGGAGATGAGCAGAGCGCGGTACAGTTTCTCCCGGTCCGCATGAAGTTCTTCCGCATAGACAATCACCGGCATGGAAGCTGTCAGCCCCTGGTTACCGCTTCCGGAACAGATCACCACCGGAAGCTCCGAGCCGTTCATCCGCGCGTCAGACCCTGCAGCGGCATAGGCCCTGGCTCGGGTGCGCACATCGTTGCCGGTTTTCAGCAGGACTTTCCCGATATTCGCCCCGTAATCCTTCCGGAGGCCTTCTTCCGCGATCGCCGTATTCTGCTCAATCTGGCGGTCCAGAATATCCCGCACATCCTCCAGATCACAGGTACAGGCAAAGTCCCAGATCTTCTCCACCGTCAGCAGGTCATAGTCCGGCTGGCCTTCTGTTTCCGCTTCCGGCCGTTCTTCATTCTCCTGCAGCGTCCTGCCGTCCTTCTCAATCCGCACGATCCGGGTATGTTCGTTGGCAATCCTGACTTGTGCCTCGGAGGCGCCGCAGTACACCGTAACAATCATATCCAGCAGGTTCTCCGAAATGAGCGGTTTGACTTCCACCGGAGTCTCTGCCATATAGGAAACGAGGCGCTCCCTGTCCTCTTTGCCCACATGGGCAAGCACCTCAAGCCCGGCATGCTCATCGCCGGCCAGTGCGCCGATGCACACGGCAGCAGCAATGCCGCGCTGGCCGCCGGTGTTGGGAACAACCACGCTCTTCACATTTTTAATGATATTCCCGCTGGCCTCAACCGTGATCCGGTCAGGCAGCGTTCCGAGGGTTGCTCGTGCAACAGCAGCACAATAAGCCAGGGCCACAGGTTCCGTACATCCCATGGCGCTGATCAGCTCGCGCCTGAGAATCTCCAGGTAAGTCTGATAGACTGTATCATTGCGTTCCATGCGGCATTCTCCTTCAATGAGTAATTCGTCAAAAATGGCCTCGTCAATGTTCATGACGACTCTCCCATATTCATGATTATTCCGTTTACACTGCTGTTTCTGCGCCTATCATACACCATCCGTATGTCTGCTGCAAGTTTTTCCCGGTCTCAGCATAGCGGAGAACCGAATCATAACCGGGAATCCATTGAATTTCGACTGTTTTTCGATTATGATATGTCTGTAATAAAGAAATGACAGAAATATGAGCAATAAAACAGGCAAGATGATAGCCGAAAAGCTAATCTGAAGACAGGGAGGCACATCCGAAGATGAATAAAAAGGATTCCGCGGCAGCCGGTGAATACAGGCAGGGTCTGTCTCTTTCTGTCAAACTGTATATCCTGATCGTCGTGATCATTGTCACGGTTTCCGCGGCGCTGATCTTCACCGGTTACAGTGTTTTCTGCCAGCGGATAGATGAAGAATACTACGGCAGAAGCACGAGAGCGGTATCAGCCGCCTCGGAGTTTCTGATGACGGACTCCCTCGATCACTTCTGGCAGGCGACTCGGTCCGAAGCATATCTTCAGGCAAAACAGAAAGCGGTTGCCGCCGACGATCAGGAGATCCTGCTTCAATGGATGCGTGAACAGCCGGGGTTCTCCGGAAGCGGTTCAGCAGAAAAACGGCCGACGGCGGATCCGTCGCCGGCGCAGTTTGCCACCCTGTACGATGAATATGCTTATCTGAACCTTCGCTGCGGGGAAATCAGGGATTTGTTTGACATTACCGACCTGTATATCCAAAGAATGGAGAATGGTGTTACCTATACCGTCATCGACCCGAATGAGGATCTCTTCTATATCGGTACCGTAGAGGAACGGATCAGGGAATTCAATCAGTATGGGGATAACGCATATGTTCCCCGGACGGAATACCATTCCAGGTATGGCTGGCTCTGCACCACCTGTCAGCCGGTCAGATCGGAAGGGCAGGTTTTCGGGCTCCTCTGTGTGGATATTGATATGAATGAAGTCATGAAAGACCGAAACTGGTTTCTGGTAAACAGACTGATGATCGTGCTCGTGGAGATAGCCGCTGCCATCGCGGTCAGCATGCTTCTGATCCGGCGCTCCATTACGCATCCCCTGAAGTTGCTGACCAAAGCAACCCGCGACTTTGCCGACAACTCTGAAAATATCACCAAAGAAGATGTCATTCAGTTGCCGATCCGTTCCCATGATGAAATCGGTACGCTGTATCATGAAATACAGTCCATGCAGAGCCGCATCGTGGACTACACGGACAACATCACCCGCATTACCGCGGAAAAGGAACATACCCGAACCGAAATGGACCTGGCCGCCCGAATCCAGGCTTCCGCGTTGCCGGAGAATTTTGATCTGCCGACAGAGAAAGCGGAACTGTATGCGCTGATGATCCCCGCGCGGCAGGTGGGGGGCGACTTCTACGATTTCTTTTTTACCGGCCCGGATCAGCTTTGCCTGGTGATTGCGGATGTAAGCGGCAAGGGTGTGCCAGCTTCCCTGTTTATGATGCGGGCAAAGACCGCCATCAAATACTATGCCCGCAGCGGACAGGGCCCGGCAAAATTGCTGAAGAGCGTAAACAGCGCCCTTTGCGAGGAAAACGCCGCCGTCATGTTTGTGACGGTCTGGCTGGGGATGCTGGACCTGAAAACAGGGCTCATGCGCTGCTGCAATGCCGGACATGAGTATCCGGCCGTCATGCGGGCAGGAGGGCAGTATGAACTGCTGAAGGATGTGCACGGCATAATGCTTGGCACCTTTGAGGATAATTCATTGACCGAATATGAGATCAAGCTGAACCCGGGAGACCGGTTGTTTGTCTACACGGACGGTGTGCCGGAGGCTATGAATGAAAACAAGCAGCAGTACCGGACGGACCGCATAGTGGAGCAGCTCAACCGCCTGAAGGAGTCGGACCAGAAAACGATTCTCAGCGGCGTACTGCAGGATATCCGTACCTTTGCGGGAACCACGGAGCAGTTTGACGACATCACCATGCTCGGACTGACCTATAAGGGATAAAAAACCTTAAGCGTTTCCTCTTTCATGTCTGCCGAATTCGACAGAATGAGTCCGTTCCTTTACAACATAAAGGGTCTTATCCGCAAGAGAAATGAGTTTAAACAATTCATCTCTGTCTTTCTTGTCTTTTTTGGCTTTTCATGTTATATTTTTTACAGATAACAGAACAAAACATCGTTCGTTTTTTACAGGAGGGAATTCATTCTCCGATATGAGTACATATTCATTTTATGATCAGTATGTTGAACGTTTAATTCAAATCCGCAGTCTTTCTTCTCCTTCGCTGAATGGAATCGATAAAGGGTCTGAATACAACAAAAGACTACGGGATAATTTTGTTCGGATCGGCCAGCTTGCGGCGGAAAACCGCGCTATTCTGGATGAATATCTGTTTCCGCTGCTGAACAGAGATAACGAACTGACGGAAGAGGAAACATCAGAGATCGACTCATTTGAGGAGAAGCTTGTGACCGCGGAGAACGCGGAAAGCCTGGACCTTCCCATTGCCGCAATCGTGTCCGAACGGCTCCTTCATGACTCCTCCAAAAAGGGACAGATGCTTCCGAAACTCCGGTGGATGGACGCGTATATCTCCGTTTGCTACGCATTAATGAATATGACGTCCCGGCTGAATGAATATCCGGAAATTGCCGGGCATTACCGGAAAAAAGGTCTGGAGCTCGGAGAACTGTTCCTTGCTTTGCGGGAAAAAGAAAATTTTCAAAAAATTGAGTCGCCAGAAGCAAGGGAACTGATTCTGACAAACGCCCGGTTTACGGTGGCGTTCTACGAAAACCTGGCCGGAGACAGGGAAGCGAACATCAAAAATCTGGAGATGCTTCGCGCTTCCATGGAGATTTCAGAGGATCCTTTCTATACGGAGCTGATGCCGGATTTTGACTGGCGCTATTATCGTTACCGTATTCTCGATTATTTCGCTCATCTTACGGATATATGCAACCTCCGGGGAATGGAGGGAGAACAACTGGCGGAGATCTGTGAACGGTCGGAGGAAATGTGGGATCTGTGGCATTCTGATCCCGAATTTTTTTCCGGGCTGGATAAGGAATCCTACGTTGCCCAGCTGCTGGCAAGAAACCGGTATTTCGCGAAGAAAATTACGCCGGAAGCTTACAGGGACAAACTGCTGGAAATCTATCACAACCGTGACAACAGCCTTTATGACATCTGCGGTGTGGTTGAGAACATTCAGGTTCCCATCGAGCTTTTAGGACTGTGCGGGAAAATTCGAATATCCGAGGCAAACAAGCTGCTCATCTATACGCTTGATTATAACGTACTTGCCTATGTCTTCCGCATGCCGAACAGCAGTACCCTGTCCGTTATGCTGGAACACAGCTCCCATTTTTTCAGGCATTTCATTGAATTCCCCGGCGGAACCCGGTTCGAAAGGCTGATGCTTCGCTTTATGGCTGCCACACATCCGCCGACCTACGTCCATTCCAGGATGGTAGCGCATCTGTCCACCTGCCTGTGCGGGCATCTGATCGACCGGTCTCCCGAACTTCTGATCGGCGTTGAGGGATGTGCCACGGCGGAGGAAGTGATTCAGCAACGGGATACGATCCTCTGGTTTGTGTGGCATGCGGCGCTATGCCATGATACCGGAAAGATTTTAATCATGGATACGATTTTTGTGTATGGCAGAAAGCTGCTGGACATGGAATTTGATCTGATCAAAACGCATCCCAAAGTGGGCGCGTCGCTCCTGAAACGCTTCTCAAGCACGGCAAAGTATGCTGACGTGGCCCTCGGCCATCACAAATGGTACGACAATTCCCGCGGATATCCCGAAGAATTTGACACTTCAGAAAGCCCTGTGAAGACCGTGATTGACCTTGTGCTTTGTGCAGACTGCCTGGACGCTGCCACAGACACGGTCGGAAGAAGCTACAGCCGCGGAAAAAGCCTTGATGATTTTTACGCAGAAGTCCGGGAAGGAAGTGGCACCCGGTATGCACCCTGGCTGCCCGATCTGCTTTCAGAGCCCGCAGTTAGGGAAGATATCGAGTTCCTTCTGACTGAAGGAAGAGAAAAAGAATACTACGACACCTATGAACTGCTGAAAACAATCCATGATAAGGAAAAGCAATAGCAACCCCTGTCAGGTCATCATTCTATTCCCAGCACTTTGTAATCCTGCGCTTCCACCGCCGCACGAAGCGTTTCATCCTCGACCGGCGCAGCAAGGGTTACGACCGCCGTGCCGGCGGTATGGTCCGCCACAGCGCTTTGCACACCTGGAATCGCTTCCAGCGCTTTCTTGACCCGTGCCTCGCAATGGCCGCACATCATGCCTTCTACCTTCAGAGTCTTTGTCATAGTTTGATCCTCCTTTTTTTTCACCGTGGAAACGACTTCTTCAAGCGCTTCCGCGGGGATTGTCTTTTCTTTCCGGTCGTGTTTTCCGTCATGGGGGTTCACCAGATTCAGCCGCAGCGCGTTCATGCACACGAAGAAGCTGGAGAGTGCCATCGCTGCCGCGCCGTACATCGGCTTCATCTCTATACCGTACAAACCCATCGCCAGCGGGATGCAGATCGCGTTGTAGAAGAATGCCCAGAAGAGATTCTGATGGATGTTCCGGATCGTTGCCCGGCTCAGCCGGATCGCTGCGGTTACGTCTGTCAGTTGGCTTTTCATCACCACGATATCCGCCGCATCGATGGCTACGTCCGTTCCCGCTCCGATGGCGATGCCGCTATCCGCAACCGTGAGCGCGGGGGCGTCATTGATGCCATCGCCGACCATGGCGACCTTCCCCAATGATTTCAGGCTGCGGATTACATCCGCCTTGCCATCCGGCAGTACGCCGGCAATAACCTGATCTGTGTCGGCCTGCTTGCTGATCGCTTTCGCAGTTCTTTCATGATCGCCGGTCAGCATCACAGTCCGGATCCCCATATTCCGGAATTCGCGGATGGCCTGCGCGGAATCCTGCTTCATGGGATCGGCAACTGCGATGATGCCGCAAAGCTTCCCGTCCAGCGCGAACAGCAGCGGCGTCTTTCCCTGTTCCGCGAGGGTGTTCACCTGTGCAGAAACAGATTCGCTGACCAGCCCCCTGGACTCCAGGTATTTCAGGCTTCCGCCAAGCAGCTCTTTTCCGTTCAGCCGGGCGCGAAGCCCGTGGCCGGGCAAGGCTTCAAAATCGCTGACCTCCGAGAGTTCCAGGCCTTCCGCTTCGGTTGTTACGGCCTTTGCCAGCGGATGCTCGCTGTTCTTCTCCAGGGAAGCCGCCAGGGAAAGCAGCTCGTCTTGATCTATCACCAGCGGAATCACATCAGTGACCCGGGGCAGCCCTTCGGTCACGGTGCCCGTTTTATCCAGCGCGATTACCTGTGTCCTGCCGGCGCCTTCCAGCGCGGCAGCGGTTTTAAACAGCACCCCGGTTTTCGCGCCGACGCCGCTGCCTACCATAATGGCCACAGGAGTAGCCAGCCCCAGCGCGCAGGGGCAGCTGATCACCAGTACGGAAATTCCCCGCGCGATCGCAAAGGAAAAAGGCTTTCCGGCAATGAGCCAGCCGATCATCGTCAGGAAGGCAAGCGCCATGACGGCGGGCACAAAGATGCCGGACACCTTATCCGCAATCCGGGCCAGCGGCGCCTTGGTAGCGGCTGCGTCGGAAACGGTACGGATGATCTGCGCAAGGGTGGTATCTTCCCCTACACGGGTCGCGCGGCATTCGATATACCCCTGCTGATTGATCGTCGCAGCGGAAACCGGATCGCCCTCCGCTTTATCCGCCGGGATACTTTCCCCGGTCAGGGCGGATTCGTTAACCGCGGTGATTCCTTTCAGGATGATCCCGTCCACCGGGATCTGCTCCCCGGGACGGACCACGAACACGTCTCCGGTGCTGACTTCTTCGATGCCGACTTCCGTCTCAACGCCGTTCTTCAGCAAAACCGCTGTTTTCGGAGCCAGCTTCATCAGGCCTTTCAGCGCGTCCGTCGTGCGGCCTTTTGACATGGCTTCCAGCATTTTGCCGATGGTAATCAGCGTCGGGATCATGGCTGCTGACTCAAAATACAAGTTCATCCCGTACTTCATCACCGTGCCATGATCGCCTTCTCCCTGGGCAAGGATCATCAGAAACAGTTCTGCCAGGGAATACAGGAATGAAGCGCCGGACCCGAGCGCCACCAGGGTATCCATATTGGGAGCGCCGTGAATCAGAGCGGAAAAACCGGACGTAAAGAATTTCCCGTTGATGATCATCACGATCACTGCCAGCAGCAGCTCAAACAAACCGAGAAACACGTGATTGTCAAAGACCGCAGGCGCAGGCCATCCCCACATGCCATGCCCCATGGAGAAATACATGAGGATCAGAAGAATCGGCACGGAAAATAAAAGCCGTTTCTTCAGCTTAGGCGTTTCGTGATCCTTCAGCGCTTCCGCGTCCGCCCAGGATGGAGAATCCCCGGAAGCGGATGCTTTCGCCGCACCCTTCAGGGAAGCGCCGTATCCGGCTGTTTCCACAGCACGGATAATATCTGCGGAGGAAGCCGTTCCCTCCACGCCCATCGAGTTCGTCAGAAGACTTACCGAGCATGAAGTCACGCCCGGCACGCCGGATACCGCTTTTTCCACCCGCCCGGAGCATGCGGCGCAGCTCATGCCGGTTACCTGATATTGTTCCATCGCCATATCCCTTGCTTTTTACTTCATCAGCTTCTGGAGGGTTTCCATCAGCTCGTCCACCGTCTCATCGCGGCCGGACCGAAGATCTTCGGACACGCAGGTCCGGATATGATTGGCCAGCAGCACCCTGCAAAAGCTGTTCAGCGCGGAATTGACTGCCGATGCCTGCGTCAGAATATCGGGACAGTAAGCGTCTTCATCCAGCATTCGCTGTAAACCGCGAACCTGGCCCTCGATCCGCTTCAGGCGGTTCATCAGATCGTGTCGTTCATTTTCATCCCGCACTTTTTTTCGTTCCGAATGATGATGTGTTTCCGCTTTATCCCCCATAACAGCACCTCCCGAAATACCCTACAGGGGTATTCCTGATACAGCACGGATTATATACCCCCAGGGGGTAATTGTCAAGAAGCTTTTTACACAGATTGAAGTGTCCTTTTTGCGCAGAAGGTTTTCCCCGACCGTCCGCTGATCAAATGTTCCATTGATTCATATACAGAAAGCCGCGCTGACCAGGCGCGGCTTTCCGTTAAAAGGAGGAAATATAAAGGGGTTCTCCCTGAAGAACAAACTCTTAACCGATCAAAAAACATTTTCCGAATGGGGTCTAAGGGGGCGCCCCCTTATTCCTTCACAACAAACCATTTTTCCGAAGGGGTTTAAGGGGGCGATCGGAAAGCCCCCTTATTCCTTCACAACACCTTTTTTGATGATAATATTCGCATACAGCGCCGTCTCACCGGTGGCGATACAGGCGTAGCATTTCGCTCCGCGGGGATAGAACTCCGGCTTCTGCACGGCAATCTCCCGCAGGCCGTCCTTTTCATACTTCTTCCCGATTTCCCGGTAGGTCTCCCAGATTTCGGGCTTGTACGGATCGTTCGGAAGCACGGCCATCAGGATCGTCGGATTCTCCACATAGGGATCTAGGGGGAAGAACTTCAGGATCGCGTCCAGGATCTCGGGAATCCCGTGACCGTCCAGCCGCACACAACGCTCCGGACATCCGAACTTCGGATAGTTTCCGTCGCAGATCAGCAGCTCGTCTCCGTGACCCATCTCCATCAGGATCTTCAGCAATTCCGGGTTCAGAATAGCAGGAATGCCTTTTAACATTTCTCTCTCCTCCGATCTGCGATTACTTCACGATCACGCCGTCTTCGTCCCACAGGTCATGCCAGGAGCTGGCGCCCGGCCACAGGAACACCTGTCCCTTGATCAGGCGGCAGTTTTTGTCCACACCCTTGAGGATTTCCATCTCGGCATCCGTCAGCGGATCCTTTACCGTGGATTCCAGGTTGGACACATACTCGTTCTCATGGATGGAGAACGGGATCGGGATCTGGCCGCGCTGCACGGCCCACTTCAGACAGATAACCGCGGGATGCACACCGTGAGCTTTCGCCACTTCCACCAGTTCCGGCACCTGGATGTCCGCGATGTCGTCGGGCGTCATATCCCGGTCGGGGCGGGTCGGGCTGCCGATGGGGCAGAAGCCGATGGGCTGGATGCCATGGGCTACCACATAGTCATACAGTTCCGGCTGCTGGAAGCAGGGATGCAGTTCCATCTCGATCACGGTGGGCTTGATCCGGCATAGAGGCAGAACCGCCTCCAGCTTCGGGATTGTCATGCTGCTCATGCCGATGTTCTTCGTCAGGCCCATATCCACCAGGCGTTCCATCTGGCGCCAGGTATTCATGAACTCTTCCACGGAGAAAGGCTTGCTGTCCGGATTCCGGCTGTCGCCGTCGCAGCCCGGTGCATGATAGTTCGGGAAGGGCCAGTGGACAAAATAGAAGTCCAGATAGTCCAGACGCAAATCCTTCAGGGTCTTCGCGCAGGAGAGCAGGACGTCTCCCTGCCCGTGCATGTCGTTCCAGACCTTGGAGGTGATGAAAAGCTCTTCACGTTTCACGACGCCTTCCTTCATCGCGTCCTCAAAGACCTTGCCGATCAGGTCCTCATTGCCGTAAACGGAAGCGCAGTCAAACAGCCGGTAGCCGCTGCGGATCGCTCCCGCTACCGCATTGGACACCTGTTCGGGGGTAAAGCGGTCGCTGCCAAAGGTCCCCATGCCCATGCAGGGGATTTCCTGACCGTTGGACAGTTTCCGTTTCGGAACCAGTTTCGGATCAATGAATGCCATGTGCTTCTCCTCCTCTTTTTCTTGTTTGTGAATATGTAACATCATATGTCATCCCGAGGTTCGAAACGCCCGGAGAAAGAGCCAGTGGCTCTTTCTCAGTGGAGAACAGGCGGCAGCCCAGAGCAAGAATCGAGGAATCTCCTCATTTTTCCTCGTTGATCAGCATAATCTTGCCGTGTACATCCCGCGGATTTTTGTACAGGGCAAAGGCCTCCGCCGCCTGACTGAGCGGGAATTTCCGGAAGATCATGGACGGATCGAATTTCAGCCGGCCGTCCGCAAAGCAGTGGGCCGTCAGTTTCCATTCCTTGCCCGGGAACGGAGCGGAATAGCTCATCCAGCTTCCGGTCAGGTAGAATTCCTTCCGGTTCATGTTTTCCCACTGGGCAGGGGTGAAGGTCAGGTCTGTATGGGGCGTCCCGATAAAGCAAACCTTTGCCTTGTTCGCCGCCAGCTCAAAGGCCATCCGCATGGTGATCGGGTTGCCGGCGGTCTCCAGCACATTTTCAAACCCTCTGCCGCCGGTCAGCGCCTTCGCCTCTTCCATGAAGCCTTCCTTCAGCGTGTTCACGGTCTGATGGGCACCCATCCGCTTCGCCAGTTCCAGCCGTCCGTCGTCGATATCGAAAGCAACGATCTGTTTGGCGCCCAGGATCTTCGCCCACTGCAGGGTGAAGATACCAATCGTGCCGCAGCCCAGGATCGCCACGGTCTCGCCGCCCCGGTACCGCATCTGAAGCAGTCCATGGACCGCCACTGGGGACGGTTCGAACATCGCCGCCTGCTCATAGGGGATCGAGGGATCATATTTGATCGCATTTGCCGCAGGAATCACCACGTATTCCGCGAAACTCCCCTGCTCCCGGCTGCCGATAAAACTGTAATGCTTGCACAGGGAGAAGTTTCCCAGTTGGCAGTCCTCGCACTTCATGCACGGCACCAGCGGCGCGCCGCTGACCGTATCTCCGACGCTGAGGTTTTCAACACCTTCACCGACTTCCACGATGTCGCCGCTGAACTCGTGCCCCAGCACCACCGGATAGAAGTGCGCGCCGTGATTCAGCACCCGGGGCACATCGCTGCCGCAGATGCCCGTTGCCCGAATCCGCACCTTGACCGTTCCCGGCCTGCACACCGGCGTCTCCCAATCCGCGTAGCGGATATCCTCATTCCCGTACAGTACCGCCGCTTTCATTTCTTTCCTGCCTTCCTTCTGTGCTTATCATCTGTCATAAAGCCTTCCCGTTTAAGAGGAGAATGCCCGACCAAAGCCTTCCTGCTTGAAAGATTCCGCGCGCTCAGCCAAAGCCTTTCCCTTGAGGGGAAAGTGCCCGCTTGAGGCGGATGAGGTGTTTACCGCATCATTTCGGCAAGCGCCGGGTACAGCTTTCTGTATGTATCGTACCCGCTGTCGTAAACATTCTTCATCTCCCGATCCGGTTCGTAGATTTTCTTTACGCTGACCGTACGTTCCGCAGCTTCTTCAAAGCTCCCGTAGACACCCGTTCCGACTCCGGCCAGGATTGCCGCGCCGAGGGTCGTTGCCGTATCGCTGGCGGGAACCTCAATCCCGCAGCCGGTAACGTCCGCCTTGATCTGCATCCAGATCCGGCTGTTGGCGCTGCCGCCCATCGCCCGCAGAACACCCGCTTTCGCGCCGGCAGCTTCCGCCGTCTCCAGGTTATGCCGCAGCGCATAGGCGACGCCTTCCATGCAGGCCCGGATCATCTGTCCCCGGGTCACGCCGAAGTTCAGGCCGAAGAACACGCCGCAGGCCTTCGGATTCCAGATCGGGCTGCGTTCCCCCGCCATATAGGGCAGGAAGGTCACCCCGCCGCTTCCGGCCGGAGCCTTTTCCGCCAGATCGCTCATCTCCGCAAAGCTGAGCTCCGGACACATCGTTTCCCGCACCCACTTCAGGGCTCCGCCGCCGCCGGTTGTACCGCCCTGCAGCAGCCACTGCCCGGGGACTACATGGAACCCGAGAATCAGCCGGGGATCCGCCGCGTACTGATCGATACAGATGCTCATGCCGCCGGCCTGCCCGCCCTGTTCCTGGGTCTGTCCGGGTCTGACCACGCCGGCGCCCAATGTGCCGCAGGCAGCGTCCAGGCCGCCGGCCACCACCGGCGTCCCTTCCTTCAGCCCGGTCTGCTCCGCCGCTTCCTTTGTCAGCCCGCCGATCACCTGATGGCAGTTTACGATTTCCGGCAGAAATCTCCGCGGAATCCCCAATGCCTCACAGGCATCCTCGTCCCAGCAGCCCTTCCGCATATCGAAGCATGCCAGCCCGTATCCCTGGGACAGATCCTGCGTGATCTCACCGGTCATCCTGTAAGCGATATAGCTGTTGGACTGCAGGATCTTTTCCGTCTTCGCGAACACTTCCGGCCGGTTTTCCCGATACCAGAGAATCTTCGGCCAGGTATAGCAGGGGGACACCGGATTGCCGCACAATCCGAAGATCTTCTCTTCGCCCAGGCGTTCCGCCGTCTCCCGGCAGATTGTTTCGCTCCGTGTATCCGTCCAGATCGGCGTCGGGCACAGGACGTTCCCGCTTTTGTCCAAAGCAATGGCGGACCAGCTCTGCCCGTCGAGGCCGATCCCCGCGATGTCCGCCGGATCGATGCCGCTTTCGCTGATCATTTCCCGGGTGGCAAGGCAGATGCCGTTCCACCAGTCCGCGGGATCCTGTTCCGCCCATCCCTTTTCGGGATAGCTGACCGGGTATTCACTGCCTCCCTGCGCAATCACTTTCCCGTCCGGATCAAAGATTGCCGTCTTGCAGGAAGAGGTCCCGATATCCACGCCAAGCAAATAAGTGCTCATCCTGCAATCCTCCTTCATCTGATCCGAACTCTTCATTCTGAATTCTGAACTCTGAATTCTGAATTATTCTGCTTTCCCGTCGCTGCCCAGCAGCCGGATCAGCTCGCGCACCCGGTCCTCCACCGCCTTGCGGCCGACTGCCAGATATTTTTTCGGGTCGAAAGCGTCCGGCTGTTCCGCAATGGCCTTCTTGACGCCTGCCGTGAAAGCAATGCGCAGATCCGTCGCGTAATTCACCTTGCAGATTCCACGCCTGATGCATTCCCGAACCTGATCCTCCGGCACGCCGGACGTCCCGTGGAGCACCAGAGGGATATCCACCTTCGCCCGCACTTCGCTCAACCGGTCCAGATCCAGCTTCGGCTCTCCCTTATACACGCCGTGAGCCGTACCGATCGCAACTGCAAAACTGCTGATTCCTGTCTTGCTGACAAAATCCGCCGCCTCGTCCGGGTCGGTATACTGGGGCTTGGCTTCCATGCCGTCTTCCTTGCCGCCCACGGTGCCGAGCTCGGCTTCCACCGGTAGCCCGCAGGCCATGGCGACAACCCGGCGCGTAATCGTAACGTTTCCGTCAAAGGGCATTTTTGACCCGTCGATCATCAGGGAAGTGTACCCCTCCCTGGCGCATTCCTCCGCCAGCTCGTAGCTGTTCCCGTGGTCGAGATGAAGGGCTACCGGCACCTTCGCGTCCCGGGCCAGACGGCTCACCACTCCGGCGAAGCACTTCGGACCCGCGTATTTCAACGTCCCGGGCGTTGTCTGTATGATCACAGGGGCATTCTCAGCTTCCGCGGCGGCAACAATCGCCTGCGCCATCTCCAGATTCTCGGCATTGAACGCGCCGATGGCATAGCCGCCGGCCTGCGCTTTCTTCAGCATTTCACCGGTTGTGACGAACGGCATCTCTTATCCCTCTTTTCTAAAAGCGAATCGTTTCGCTTTTGATTCATTATAAAACCTGTTTCCTTTTATGTCAACAGGTTTTTAGGGTTTTTCCGGAGTTTCCCGGCCGCATGGTTTCCTTTTTATTTCTTTTCGCTGTACTTTTTGTATCCGGGATGCTTTCCGGTCACATGATAGTAGTTTTCCCGCAGATCCAGCAGCTTGTCAATCTGCGGCTTCGGGATCTCCTTCGCCCCGCCCAGCAGGTGTGCGGTCAGGCTGATCTTGGCATACAGTTCCAGCGTCTCCATCCGGTAATAGGCTGTAATCAGGTCGCAGCCCACCGTCAGGGCGCCGTGGTTCTGCAGCAGCATCACGTCGTGTTCCTGCAGATAGGGGGTAATGGCGTCCGGCACTTCATAGGTGCTGGGCGTACCGTAAGGCGTCACGGGAATCGAACCGATGGCAATCACCGTCTCGATCATGCTGTATTCATCCAGCGGAATGTTCGCCACGGCATAACCGGTCGCGGTCGGCGGATGGGCGTGCACCACGGCGCCGACATCATCCCGCACCTCGTAGCAGCGCATATGCATCTTCATCTCGCTGGAAGGCTTGTATTCCTTCGGGCCGTCCACCACTTCCATCTTCTCATTGACAAGCAGCAGCTTGTCCGGCGTGATAAACGATTTGCTGACCCCGGAAGGCGTGATCAGCCAGGTGCCGTCCCCCATCTTCACGGAGACATTGCCGTCATTGGCGGCCACCCAGCCCAGCTGCCACATCTTATGGCACACATCGCAGATTTGGTCCTTCACTTCGTTGATATTCATTCCTGTATACACTCTCCTGTTATTCAAGCGACCCTGCGCCCGAATACAGGCGCAGGGTCATGGGATCAGCGGCGGACGGAGGAGAAAACCGCCTCCGCCCGCCGGAATCAGGTCTTGTTCAGCCCTGATCGGGATTCAATTAGTCATACAGGTTCTGAGCGATCTCTTCGCTGTCCATGTTCTCAGCGGTGTACCACTGGCAGCCGGTGTCGACGTCAGCAACAGCTTCGCCGGCAGCAGCCTTGACCAGCAGGTCAACCAGAGCAGCGCCCATGGCCACGGGAGCCTGGGTCACAGCGCCCAGGAAGGTGCCGTCCTTCACGGCAGCCTTGATGACAGCGCCGGAGTCGAAACCTACGCCGATGATCTGGCCTTCGCCGGTGCCCAGCTTCTGCAGGTTCTCGTTGGCGGTCACCATGGCCTCAGCGGAGTGCTGGTTGGAGCCGTAGAGAGCGATCAGGTCAGCCTTGTTCAGCAGGTTCTGGCAGTCGATGGCGGACAGCTCCGCAGTCACCTGAGCGGGAACCAGGGTCTCGATGATGATCTTCGCGTCGTCCTTGGACTCGACCTTCGCGTCATTGATGTAGCGCTCATTGCCTTCGAGCTTCAGGGCATATCCTTCGGCGGCAGCCAGCTCGCCAATCTTGTCGATGAAGCCCAGGCCGCGGCTCACCACGGAGTCGGAAACGGCGTCCTGCGCGGAGATACCGATGCGGACAGCGCCGTCAGCGGCAGCAACGCGGTCCTTGATGACCTTCCAGGTCTCTTCAGCGGCCAGCGCGCCGGCGTTGTAGTTGTTGGTGGCGGCGTTCGCCTTGATGGCGCCTTCGGGAGCACCGGGCACGCCGGAGTCAAAACCGATGATCGGGATACCCTTGGACTGCGCGTCAGCGATAGCGTCCAGGCAGGTCTCAGTGGACAGGGCGGCCAGGCCGATCGCCTTGGGGCTTGCATTGATGGCGGAGTTCAGCTGGCCCAGCTGCTCTTCGTAGGCGGACTCGTTGGCCGGTCCGACGAAGTTGATGGACACGCCGAGCTCGGCAGCCTTCTCTTCGGCGCCCTTGAGCACAGCCTGCCAGTACTGATGCTGGAAGCCCTTGGAAACGATCTCGTAGTCAGCGGCCAGAGCGGCGGACGCGCCGATGACCAGTGTCAGTGCCAGGATCAGAGCCAATACCTTTTTCATGGGGATACCTCCTAAAAATGTTTTTATATGTATACCGCTCTCATCAGGACGGTATTCATAACCAATTGATTCAACGAAACTGAAACGTTACGTTTATATTAGCATCACTTTTTTGCTTCGTCAATGGGTAAATCAATAAATATATTACTATTTCTTTAATTTTTTCGGGAAAACGTTTTCACTTTCTCGCCGCCCGCTTGTTCTTCAGCACATCGATATAGATTGCTGCGATCAGCACCAGGCCGGTAATGATCTGCTGCCAGTTCGCCTGCAGGCCGATATAGGGCAGGCCGGTCTTCAGCAGAGACATCACGAATACGCCCAGCAGCGTACCGATGATGCTGCCGGATCCGCCTGTCATGGAGGTACCGCCGATAATCGCCGCGCCAATAGCATCCAGCTCCAGGCCGGCGCCGGTTCCGGGCGCCACGGAGGATGAGAAGGTCGCCGCGTAGGCGATGCCCGCCAGGCCGGCAAAGAAGCCGGAAATGATGTAGGCCATCATCTGGTGTTTCACCACGTTCACACCGGATAGGCGTGCCGCCTCCTTGTTGGAGCCGATGGCGATAATATAACGGCCGACCTTCGTCCGGTTCAGCACGATCGTCATCACAATGACGGCAATGATAACGATCCCGAATCCAACCGGGATCAGCGTCCCCTTGTCGATGATCTTGAACAGGCTGCGGAACCAGCCGCCCTCAGAGCTCCGGGAGGGCCAGGAAACCGCCAGGCCGCCGGTGATGATGGAGCCCAGGCCCCGGGTAATCAGCATCGAGCACAGGGTCGCGATAAACGGCGGCAGGTTCATGATGGAGACCATCACACCGTTTACCACACCGAAACACAGACCCAGGACAATCGTCACGATCATGCCGACCCAGACCGGCGCGTTCAGCTGCTGGACCAGATAGCCGCCGGCCAGCGCGTAGCAGATCATGCCGGTGCCGATGGACAGGTCGTTGCCGCCGGAAATCAGGCAAAACGTCACGCCGATGGCCATGAAGGTAATATAGTAGGAATAATCCAGGATGCTGACCAGGGTGGAATACTGGCGGAACGCGGGACTCATCAGGCAGAAGAAGACTGCCAGCAGGATCACCGCCAGCACAACGACGATCCG